>Ga0078972_1001359_pt1 | contig 92438 bp, 76 predicted proteins | sample YelNatPaOPGAMG01_FD_67568 | JGI IMG/M metagenome (GOLD analysis project Ga0078972, IMG submission 67568) | Hot spring thermophilic microbial communities from Obsidian Pool, Yellowstone National Park, USA - OP-RAMG-01 (SPADES assembly) (version 2) | ecosystem: Environmental > Aquatic > Thermal... | reverse complement strand
AGCAGCAGTTTGCCGAAGCCTTCGACGACATCGGCCAGGACGGCTCGGGCGTGACTCAAACGTGACCCACCGAGCGGGCAAACCGGGTCAGATGGGGGCACGACCGGTCATCTACGGTCACCCAGAAACTACCATTGACCTGCACTTCTCTGGTGGGGCTAGCTGGAATCGAACCAGCGACCTCAGCATTATCAGTGCTGCGCTCTAACCGACTGAGCTATAGCCCCAGAGCACATGAGTCTATACCGCGGTCGAGTCAGTCCTCTTCGGCGCTGGTGAGCGGTGCAACGGCTGCGACTGCCTGACCCCCGTCGAGGTTCATGACCCGGACTCCCGTGGCGTCTCTGCCCTGCGCGGCGATCTCCCGCACAGCGGTCCGGATGGTCACACCGCCCGACGAGACGATGAGAAGCTCGTCGTCGAGCGACGTCATCAGCGCGGCGACGACATAGCCACGACTCTGCGTGAGCCGGATTCCACGCACACCTTGGCCGCCTCGCTGCTGCACGTTGAAGTGCTCGAGCTTCGTCCTCTTGCCGTAGCCGGCGTCGGTGACGATCAGGAGGTCCGCGTCAGGACGCGTGACGTCACACGAGACCACCTCGTCGCCATGACGCAGCTTCATCCCCCGGACACCAGCTGCACTGCGCCCCATGGAGCGCGCGTCGGCCTCGGCGAAGCGAATCGTCATCCCGTTGCGCGTGACCATGAACACGTCGTCGTGACCGGAGGTCGCGAGCACACCCACCAGCTCGTCGTCCTCGTGGAGGTTGATCGCGATGAAGCCTTCGCGCCGTGACTTGTCGTACTCGCTGAACGGCGTCTTCTTCACCTGACCGGACTTCGTCGCGAAGAGCAGGAAGCGGTCGGGTGAGAACTCGCGCGTCTCGACGACCGCCTGGATCCGCTCGTCCGGCTCGAGGGACACGAGGTTCACGACAGGGGTGCCGCGTGCCGTCCTCTCCTTCAGGGGAATCTCGAAGGCGCGGAGCCGGTAGACCTTTCCGCGGTTAGAGAACAGCAGGACATGGGAGAGCGACGTCGTATGGAGGATCTGTGCCATCAGGTCCTCCTCTTTCATCCTCGCGCCCTGGACTCCCCGCCCGCCTCGGGACTGGGTCCGGAACGCGTCGGCTGCGACGGCCTTGATGTAGCCGGCTCGCGTGAGTGTCACGACGATCGGCTCGTCCTCGATGAGGTCCTCGGCGTCGAGCGAACCTGGGTCGTGCACGATCTGGCTCCGACGATCGGTCGCATAGCGCTCCCGCACCGACGCAAGCTCGGCAGAGATGACCGAACGCAGTCGTGCTGGGTCACCGAGGATGGCGTCAAGCTCCGCGATGGTCTCGCGCAGCTGTGCCATCTCCTCCTCGAGCTCCCGGCGGCCAAGGCGGGTGAGCCGACCCAGCTGCATGTCGAGGATGTGCGTCGCCTGCTCTTCGGAGAACAGGAACGGCTCGTCCATCAGTGCCGTGCGAGCGGCACCGCGGTCCGCAGAGGCACGGATCGTCGCGATGATCTCGTCGAGCATGTCGAGCGCTCGGAGCAGGCCTTCGACGATATGGGCCCGTGCGCGAGCACGGCCCACCCTGTACTGCGACCGCCTCGTGACGACCTCGACCTGGTGGGCGATGTACGCGGTGAGGGCTTGCGCCAAGGTCACGAGGCGCGGCACGCCGTCGACGAGAGCGAGCATGTGGACGCCGAAGCTCGTCTGCAGCTGCGTGTGCTTGTACAAGTTGTTGAGCACGACGTTCGCGTTGGCGTCCCGCTTCAGCGTCACGACGAGCCTGGGCTTGCCCCCGGCCGAGTCGTTCTGCGCGTCGGAGATCCCGGATACGTTGCCGGCTTCGATCGCGTCGGATATCTGCTTCTCGATGACGTCGACCGCTGTCTGGTACGGGATCTCTGTGACGACGATCTGGGGGACCCCGGTACGTGACTCGGTGATCTCCGCAACCGCGCGCAGCTTGACCGATCCTCGACCGGTCCGATAGGCGTCGAGGATGCCGGCTCGGCCGAGGATCAGCGCTCCGGTCGGGAAGTCCGGGCCCTTCACGAACTGCATCAGGTCGTCGGACGTCGCGTCGGGATGGTCGATGAGGTAGCGGGTCGCGTCGATGACCTCGCCGAGGTTGTGCGGCGGGATGTTCGTCGCCATACCGACAGCGATGCCCTGTGAGCCGTTGACAAGCAGGTTCGGGAAGCGGGCGGGCAGGACAACTGGCTCGTTGTCGCTGCCGTCGTAGTTCGCGACGAAATCGACGGTCTCCTCGTCGAGACCTTCGAGGAGGCTCATCGCGAGCGGTGCCAGCCGACACTCGGTGTAGCGCATCGCCGCCGGGCCCATCTCTGGTCCCGGGGCGCCGAAGTTCCCGTGGCCGTCGATCAGGGGGTGGCGCAGGCTGAAGCTCTGGACCATCCGAGCGAGCGCGTCGTAAAGCGCCGTGTCGCCGTGGGGGTGGAACCGTCCCATGACGTCACCCACGACCTTCGCGCACTTGACGAACGGGCGGTCGGGACGGAGTCCGGTGTCCCACATTCCGTAGAGGATCCGCCGGTGGACAGGCTTGAGCCCGTCGCGCACGTCGGGCAGAGCACGGGAGACGATCACGGACATCGAGTACTCGAGGAACGAGCGCTCCATCTCCTCCTGGATCTCGATCGGCTCGACGGCACCGCCCGGTGGCTCGACCCCGTCACCACCAGCCACCGGCCTCGTGGTCTCACCTCGTGCCATGCGCGGTCCCGCCTCCGGTCCTAGTCGTCTGCATGCCTGCCCAAGTCGTTGCCTTCACACAAGCCTGCGCGCATGCGCAGCTGGTGTTATCAGATATCGAGGAAGCGCACGTCTTTCGCGTTCGTCTGGATGAAGCGACGCCGGACCTCGACGTCGTCGCCCATGAGCACCGAGCAGACCTGGTCTGCGATGCTCGCCTCTTCCATTGTGATCTGGAGCAGCGACCGCTTACCGACGTCCATCGTCGTGTCGCGCAGCTCGGCGAAGTCCATCTCGCCGAGACCCTTGAGCCTCTGGAACTCCTGCTTGTGGTTCGGGTGCTCGTCGAGGAACGCGGCTCGCGCTGCCTCGTCTTTCAGGTAGACCTTCGAGTTGCCGACAAGGGTGGAGTAGAGCGGCGGCTGCGCTGCGTAGACATGGCCGGCGTCGACCATCGGCTTCATCTGGCGCAGGAAGAATGTCAACAAAAGCGTGCGAATGTGCGAGCCGTCGACGTCAGCGTCGGCGAGGATGATCACCTTGTGGTAGCGGATCTTCTCGAGGTCGAAGTCGTCCGCGACGCCGGCGCCGATCGCCATGATCAACGCCTGGATCTCGGCGTTCTTCAGCATCTTGTCGACACGCGCCTTCTCGACGTTGAGGATCTTGCCGCGGATCGGGAGGATCGCCTGAATCCTCGGGTCACGCGCGTCACGCGCCGATGCCGCGGCGGAGTTTCCCTCGACGATGAACAGCTCGGACTCCCGCGCGTTGCGCGACGAGCAGTCGACGAGCTTGCCGGGCAGCCCGGCGCCGTCGAGAGCCGACTTGCGCCTGGTGAGGTCGCGGGCGTGGCGCGCTGCCGCTCGCGCTCGTTGCGCGAGCAGCGCCTTTTGGACGATCTGGTTCGCCTCGCGCGGGTTCTCGTCCAGCCACTCAGCCAGCTTCTCGTTCGTCGTCCTCTCGACGAGCGAGCGCATCGACACGTTGCCGAGCTTCGCCTTCGTCTGACCCTCGAACTGCGGCTCGCGCAACCGCACCGAGACGATGGCCGTCAATCCCTCGCGGATGTCCTCCCCGGCGAGGTTGGGCTCGGACTCCTTCACGAGATTGCGTGCACGCGCATAGCGGTTGACGACGTTCGTGAGTGACTTCTTCAGTCCCTCCTCGTGCATTCCCCCCTCGACGGTGGCGATGCCGTTCGCGAAGGAGTGGATGCTCTCGTAGTAGCTGGTGTTCCACTGGAGCGCCAGCTCGGCCTCCTGGTCGTCCTCGGACTGCTCGAAATAGGCGACCTTGCGGAACAGCGGCTCCTTCGTCTCGTTGAGGTGCCGGACGAAGTCTTCGATACCACCCGTGTAGCGGAAGGACTCCTCGTGCTCGTGCCCCGGTCGCTCGTCGCGGAAGCGGATATCGAGGCCGCGCTGCAGGAAGGCCATCATCTGGAGGCGCTCGAGGATCGTCTGGGCACGAAAGTCGGTCTCTTCGAATATCGTGCCGTCGGGCCAGAACGTCACCGTCGTTCCCGTGCGGCCTTTCGGTGCGGGGCCCGTCACGACGAGCGGGCCGGCAGGCCGGCCCCCGTCGAGGAACACCATCTCGTGATGGAGACCGCCGCGGTCGATCCCGAGCTCGAGCCGGCGCGAGAGCGCATTGACGACCGACACACCGACGCCGTGGAGCCCACCGGACACCTTGTAGCCGGACCCGCCAAACTTCCCTCCGGCGTGCAGGACCGTGAGGACGACCTCCGCGGCGGACTTGCTCGGGTCGCTTGGGTAAGGGTCCACGGGGATGCCGCGACCGTTGTCCTGCACACGGCACGCCCCGTCTGCGAGGATCGTGACGTCGATCCGCGTGCAGTGTCCCTGCATCGCCTCGTCGACGGAGTTGTCAACGACCTCCCAGACCAGGTGGTGGAGACCGCTCGACGACGTCGAACCGATGAACATCCCCGGCCGCTTGCGGACAGGGTCGAGGCCCTCGAGGACGGTGATGTCCTTCGCCTCGTACGACGCGCCGGGGTCCGGCGCGAGGCGTGGCTTTGCCGGTGCCTGCTGCTCGGCCATGTCGATGTCACTCACAGGAAGGCTCACTGCAACGGACCACGGGCGCGCCCTTTCGACTACGACACTGCGGCGACCAGACGGTCGGGGTCGCCACGAGGGGGACCCGATGTCGTCGACCAGTCATCCTAGGTCGGACCGACCTCGTACCGTGACCTCGATACGGCTCGCGACGTGCTGGCCGAGCCGCTCCTCGAGCTGTCCGAGGAGACTCGCGGCGTAGAAGGCGAGCTGGGTCGCCCAGGAGGGATGGTCGACCGCGACGACGAGCACGTCGTGACGGAGCGCGAGCGGTCGAGCATGCGCAGCGACGTCGTCGCCGACGACGTCGTCCCACGACCTCCAGACACCGCCGAGCAACGAGACCTCGCTGTGACCCTGGCTACGCAGGTACGCGCCGACGGCGTCCGCGAGCCTGCGCCCTTCGGGGGCCTGGTCGAGCTGACGGGACCATTGCTTGGTCATGAGACGATCCTCCCATCTCGGAGCTCGACCATGGCGTCTGGCTGCGCCCCTGGCGGCGTCGGTCCAGCCGTGGTGAGGATCGCCTGGCCAGTGGGAAGCTCCCGGACGAGGGCCCGTGCGGTCGCGTCGTCGAGCTCGGAGAACGCGTCGTCGAGCAGGAGCACCGGTGGCGTCCCGGATCGCTCGGTGACGATCGAGTGCGCCCCGAGGCGTAGCGCGAGGGTCACGCAACGCTGGCGACCTTGCGAGAGCCGTGTCCGGGCGTCGAGACCTCCAGAGGAGACGGTCAGTTCGTCGCGATGCGGACCGACCGTCGTGACCTGGCGTTTGAGGTCCTCACGACGCGCGCGCGCGAGCGCCTCGCTGAGCTCGCTCGAGTAGCAGCGCCGGTAGTCGATGGCAAGCCCGTCGTCGATGCCGGTAAGCCGGGTGAACGCCGAGCTCACGTGGGGCCCGAGCGCCGACACCAATGCCTCCCGTGCCTCGGTGAGCTCGCTGCCTGCCCGGGCCAGTTGCTCGTCCCACACGTCCAACGTCGCTGCCACCTCCCGGCTCTCGCGGCCGGCCGCTTGCCGCAGGAGGACGTTACGCTGGCGGAGGACCCGCTCGACCGCCTGGCGAACCGGCAGCAACCGCGGCCGTATGGCCACCGCGAGGTCGTCGAGGTAGTCGCGCCGCTCTTGCGGGCCACCTTTGACGAGCACCATGTCGTCCGGGGTGAAGATCGTCGTCCGGATGGCTTCCAGCAGCTCGTGGCCTCGGTTGACCCGCTGCTTGTTGCGCGAGACCTGGTCACGCGCCGGTGGCGAGATGCCGATCTCGAGCAGTGTCCGACGTCCCGCGTCCGTGACCTCGAGCCGCACGGTTGTCCCCGCCGCCCCGGTCCGGACGAGCGCCTCACGCGGCGAGCCGCGAAACGACCGGAGCATCGAGCCGTAGGCGATCGCCTCGAGCAAGCTCGTCTTGCCAGCTCCGTTCTCGCCGCTGACCACGGTCAGTCCACCCGCGACGGGATGGAGCTCCAGGTGCTCGAGGTTGCGGAAGTGCCGGACCTCGAGCCATGCGACGTCTGTCAGGAGACCCTCACCGGCATCAGGAGGTACCGGTAGTCGTCTTCCTCGGCGGCCCGCACCGTCGCGGGCTTGCTCGAGTCGATGACGTCGAGCGTGATCGAGTCCGCGCGGATCGCCTCGATGCCGTCGAGCAGGTACGTCGGATTGAAGGCGACCGTCAGGTCTTCCCCGACGAAGGTTCCGTCCACGCGCTCTGCTGCTCGCCCAGTCTCGGAGGTCAGGACCGTGAGCTCCGCTCCCCCGTCGCCGAAGCTCACCCGCACCGGCGTCGTCGCGTCCTTCGTGTCACGCACCATGAGCCGGACTCGACGTAAGGCTGCCGCGAGGTCCTCGCGCCCCGCAGTGAACGAGCACGGGTAGGAAGCCGGAAGGAGGCGCTCGTAATCGGGGAACGGACCGCGCAAAAGCCTCGTCGTCACCTGCACCTCGCCGAGATCGAACACCGCGTCGAGCTCACCGTGGTGGAACACCAGGGGCCGTTGGTCGGCGTCCTTGCTCGCCTCCGGTCGGCCCCCGACGAGACGCTGGATCTCGGCGAGCGCTCGTGCAGGCACGAGGACCTCGCTCGACGGCGACAGCGCACTCACCCCGGGGAGGTCCCGGAACGCGAGCCGGTACGAGTCGGTCGCGACGAGCCGGAGGCCGGTGTCGGTGGCAACCATCAGAACGCCGGTGAGCTGGGGTGCCCGGGTGTCGTCCGCGAGCGCAGCGCGGACGACCTGGCGCAACCCGTCTGCGAACAACGCTGCAGGGAGCTGGATACCCTCCCCCGCCGCTGCCGAGAGGCGTGCCATCTCGCCGACTGCCGGAGTTCGCACGGTGAACTCCGCGCGACCGGAGGTGACGCGGACCTCCTCGTCGTCGCTCGACACCGTCACCGCACCAGCGTCGAAGGATCGGACGATGTCGACGAGCAGGCGTGACGGTGTGACAACCGTCCCGTCGGCGTCACCGGAGACGCTCGCGCGGACCTCGATGACGAGGTCGGGGTCAGAGCCCGTGACGACGAGGTGGTTGCCGTGGAGGGTGATCTGCAGGCTGGGGGCGCTCGTCCCGCTCGCGCCGCGCCCCGACGCAGCACGGCTTGCTACAGACAGTGCCTCGAGCAAACCGTCACGTTCGGTCCGGAACCTCACCGTTCGTGCACTCCCTTCTGGTGGATGGTCGTAGAAAAGAAGGTAGTAGCAATAGGGGCTGGGGATTGTGGACGATCGCGTCTTCGACCTGCTCGGAGGCGCTGATCGTACACACAGGCCGCCTGGTGTTGCCCACAGGCCAACCGGGACGGCAGCGCCGGGTTGTGGACAGGTCCACCGCAGTCCACCGCCAGAGGGCGAGGAGCCACACGTTGTCCACCGGGTCGCGCACAGCACGCGCCGAGCTGCTCAAAGGGTCCAGTCCCTGAGGCCACCACGGCGTCAGTCGCCACTGCGGACCCGGACGATCAGCTCGGTGACCTGGTCGTATATCTGGCGTCGCTCTTTCATGAGTGCGGCGATCTTCTCGACCGCATGGATGACGGTCGTGTGGTCGCGGCCACCGAACTCACGCGCGATCGCAGGATAGGAGAAGTCCGTCAGATCACGGAAGACGTACATCGAGATCTGACGAGCGATGACGAGGGGGCGGCGGCGGCTCGGACCGCACAGCTCGTCGACGCTGAAGCCGAAGTAGTCGGCCGTCGTCGCGAGGATCTGCTGGGCGGTGATCCGGCGCGGCTGCCGGCTCGCGACGAGGTCGACGAGCACCTGTTCAGCGAGCTCACGGGTGAGGGGCTGGTGGTTCAAGCTCGCGTAGGCTGTGACGCGGATCAGCGCTCCCTCGAGCTCGCGGATGTTGTCCTTCACGTTGCTCGCGATGAAGTCGAGCACGTCGTCACCGACGACCGTACGCTCGTGCTCGGCCTTGGTGCGCAAGATGGCAATGCGCGTCTCGAGCTCTGGTGGCTGGATGTCGGCGATGAGGCCCGAGAGGAACCGGCTCCGCAGACGGCTCTCGAGCGTCGCGATGGAGCCAGGGGGTCGGTCGGACGTGAGGACCAGTTGACGCGAAGCCTCGTAGAGCGAGTTGAAGGTGTGGAAGAACTCCTCTTGGAGTGACTCCTTGCCTTCGATGAACTGGATGTCGTCGATCAAAAGGACGTCGCACTCACGGTAGCGACGCTTGAATGCGGTCGTCGCGTTGCTCCGGATCGCTTCGACGAACTCGTTCATGAACGTCTCCGTAGAGACGTAGCGGACATGGTGGCGGGGGAAGTTCTCGGTGACGTAGCTCCGGATCGACTGGAGCAGGTGGGTCTTGCCGAGTCCTGCGGCACCGATGATGAACAGCGGGTTGTACGCGCGAGCAGGCGCTTCGGCGACCGACAGCGCAGCGGCGTGGGCAAACCGGTTGGACGGTCCGATCACGAAGGTGTCGAAGGTGTACCGGCTGCTCATCGTGGCCATGGCCCCCGCAGGATCCCGGCTCTCTCGGATCGGGATCTCGGCGGGACCCGGCGGGCTGGTCGTCATGGCCTCGTGTGCGACCGGGTTGGTCGCGCCGAGGGCGGGGTCACCGGTGACATGCTCGGTGACGAGCACGTCGAAGCGGATCGGCAGGTCACCCCCTGTCGAGTCGTGCATCGCGTCCCGCAGCAGGCCCTCGAACCGGCTTTCGAGGCGCTCCTTCACGAGGATGTTCGGCACGGCGAGGACGAGCGTGCCGTTGATGATCGCGACGGGCGCCACGCTGGCGAACCATGTCCGCCAGGTCGCTTCGGCGACCTGCGACTGGATCGCACTCGAGCACTGATCCCACAGCTGCTGCGCGTCGTTCAACGGCCTCCAGCCCTTCGGCCAGGAAGTTCTCCACAGCCAGGTCCACATCTGTGGACAAGTGCCACACCGCCGACGGCGAGGTGCGAGGTGAGCATGCTACAACCTTGCCAGCTCGCGCGGCGGGGACGCACGATCGAGCGCTCCCGGCCGGTGCGCTACCATCTGGGGTCTTTCAGAAGGGGCGACATGAAGAGGACGTACCAGCCAAATACGAGGAAGCGTGCCAAGAGGCATGGTTTCCGCCACCGCATGTCGACGCGCGCCGGGCAGGCCATCTTGAAGGCCCGACGCCGCCGAGGGCGGGCGCGCCTCTCGGCTTGACCGGTCGGCCGGATCCGGTCAGGGGCCGGGCGGCGTTTGCCGCGCTCGGCCGCAGTGGCCGTCGAGCCAGGAGCGGGCCGGTCACGGTACACTTCCAGCCGGCGCCGGAGCCGGTCGCCGATGTCCGAGTTGCCTACGCGGTCGGCCGAAAGGTCGGTGGTGCCGTCGTACGGAACTTGTGGCGCCGTCGCCTGCGTGCCGTCGCCTCCGAGGCGACCCCGTCTCTGCCACCAGGCGACTACCTGGTCGGCGTGGGCCCGGGTGTGCGGGCGATGGAGTACGCCGAATTGAGAGAGCGAGTGGCCGACACGATGCGACGAGCGAGCGAGCGACGACGGTGAGCGAGATTCCACGCGGCCGTAAGTTGATCGTCAAGTCGATCCGGGCCTACCAGGTCGCGCGGCGGGGTCAACTGTCTCCCTGCCGCTTCGTGCCTTCCTGCTCGGAGTACGCGATCGAGGCCGTGACCGTGCACGGCGCAGTTCGTGGCGGGTGGCTGGCGGCGCGCCGCATCGCGCGCTGCAACCCGTTGGGTGGTCGCGGCTTCGACCCCGTACCGAGCTGAGAGGCCAACTGTCGTGACCCTGTCCTCTGTGATCCTCGCGTCGACGCTCGGCAAGGTCGTCCACCCGTTCTTCATCGCCTTCGCGTGGCTGCTGGCCGAGTTCTACGCCGTCATCCCCAACTACGCGATCGCGATCGCCCTCCTGACGATCGCCGTCATGATCGTCGCGTTCCCCATCACGCGCCGGGGCACCCGGTCGATGATGAGGATGCAGATCCTCGCACCTGACCTCAAGGTCATCCAGAACAAGTACAAGGCAAAGCCGGGAATGTCGACGGCCGAGCGGCAGGAGCAGCGCCAGAAGCTCAACGAGGAGATGATGGCGCTGTACAAGGAGAACGGCGTCAGCCCGACTGGCGGCTGCCTCCCGATGTTCCTGCAGTTTCCGATCTTCATCATCCTCTACGACACCATCCGAGGCCTCACCCACGAGGTGACGATCGGCAAGGGCGCGCACGCAGTCACGAAGGTCCAGCCTCTCTACGTGAGCCACACGAGCAAGCTCTACGAGAGCATCGTGCACCACGCGGGGCAGCTGCCCGCATTTGGCATCAACTTGGCAGACTCGGTGAAGACGCACGGCCTGTCCTGGCCGGCCAAGATCCCCTACATCGCGATGATCCTCATCGCAGTGGCGCTCCAGTACGTCCAGATGAAGCAGTTGAGCGGGCGCAACCCGACGGCTGCGCAGGCGAACCCGCAGATGCAGCAGATGCAGAAGGTGATGCCGCTCATCTTCCTCGTCATCTACATCGCGATCCCAGCCGGGGTGAACGTGTACTTCGTCGTCTCGAGCTTGTTCCGGATCGGACAGCAAGAGTTCATGTACCGTCACGACCCTCAACTACGAGCCTCGATCGAGAAGCTGCGCGAGCGTACGAAGAACGATCCGAAGGTGGCGGCCGCGCGGGCGCTCGCCAACCAGCGCAAGGCGACGAGCGGCGGGCTTCTCGGCCGTCTCCGACCAGGACCGGCGGCGCTTGGATCCGGTTTGGTGGAGGGCTCGAGCGACAAGGGCACGAAGCAGGCTGGCACGTCGTCGGCGAAGACCGGAGAGCGATCGAGGAGCCGCAGTGATGCGGCGCGGCCGGCGGGAGGGTCCACCGAGCGCTCGTCGTCGCGACGCTCCTCGACGTCTCCGAGCAAGCCTGCCTCGCCGGCCAAGCCGGCGGCCGGCGGCTCGTCGACGAAGAAGTCGTCGAGTCCGGCGAAAGACGCAGCAGCGGTCGGCCGCAACGGCGTTCGTGTCCCTGCGCCGCAACGTCCGGCCCAGCAGAAACGGCAACGCAGGCCGCGCTGACGATGGACTGGGTCGAGACGACGGGAGAGACGGTCGCAGGAGCGCTTGCTGCTGCGCTCGAGAAGCTGGGCGTCGATGAGCACGATGCCGACGTCGTCGTCGTCGAACAGCCACGACAGGGTTTCCTTGGCATCGGTCGGCGCGAGGCTCGTGTCCGAGCTCGTGTACGGCCGACGGCTCCGCGACCAAAGAGACCTCAGCGAGGACGCCGGGAGCGAACCGGTCCTGGAGCGCAGCGGCCAGGTGGCAGGTCACACCGGGAGGCGGCAGCAGCGGGCGACGGGGCCGTGGGTGAGGCACGCGAGGAGAACGGGAAGGCTGCCCGGCGCGCCGAGCAGGAGGGGCGGCCCGGGACAGGCTCCGACCCGGCACGCCGGCGCCGTGGACAGGGATCCGAACGGCCGGATGCGGTCGACGAGGCAGGCACGCGGCCCGAGCAGGCCGAGGAGGAGGGACCACAGATGAGCGTGGAGCAGCAGGCGGCGATGGCAGAGGAGTTCGTCCGAGGGGTCGTGGAGTGCTTCGACGCCGAGGCGACGACGAGCGTGCTCGTCGAGGACACCGTGGTGAACGTCGCGGTGTCCGGCGACGACCTCGGCCTGCTGGTCGGTCCGCGTGGAGCGACGCTCGACGCCCTACAGGAGTTGACTCGTACGGTCGTGCAGCGGCGCGGCGAGGAGCACGGCACTCGCATCGTCGTGGACGTCGCGGGGTTTCGTGCTCGCAGGACAGCAGCGCTCGAGGCCTTCGTGCGCCGCGTCGTCGACGACGTCCTCGCGAGCGGCACACCCGAGGCGCTCGAGCCGATGTCGGCCTCCGACAGGAAGATCGTCCACGACACGGCAAATTCGATCGAAGGCGTCGAGACGATCTCCGAGGGTGTCGACCCTCGTCGCTACGTCGTGATCCGTCCCCGGCGCAGCGCTCTGAGCGGCTCCGACGAGAGCTGAGGGGGAGCAGCGCTCGTTGGAGCGACTGCGTGAGGTCCTCGGTGAGGCGCAGCGACGGGGCTTCCTTGGCTCTGCCCTGATCGACGAGCACATCGAGCACGCACGGGGCTTTGTCGCTGCCCTGGAAGGGCATACGCTCGAGGGTGCGACGGTCTTGGACCTAGGCAGTGGCGGCGGTGTGCCCGGCCTGGTCGTCGCGGAGGACGTCTCCGACGCACGACTCGTCCTCCTTGACGGGAGCGTCGTGCGGGCCGCGTTCCTCCGCTGGGCTGTCGACTACCTAGGCTTGAATGGCCGTGTGACGGTGGTCGCGGCACGGGCAGAGGAGATCGGTCGGGCGGTGGCCACCCGGTCGACGATCGACGTCGTCCTCGCGCGAGGCTTTGCAGGGCCAGGTGTCACAGCGGAATGCGCTGCACCGCTTTTGCGTGTCGGTGGCCGGCTCGTCGTCTCGGATCCTCCCGGGGGAGGCGCGATCGGAGAGCGCTGGCCGGTCGACGGCTGCCGGCAGGTCGGGCTCGTACCCGAGAGCCACGTATCGGTGCCCCGGTCGTACACGGTCTTGAGGCAGGCGGAGCTCTGCCCTGCTCAGTACCCCCGCCGCGTCGGCGTGCCCACGAAGCGACCGCTCTTTTGATGCTCGGACCGGGCATGGGTCGGCACATGGACAGGCCGGAGGCTGCCGATCAGCCGGCCCCGAGTTGGCGCGCGTAGTTCGCGCGCATCTCCTCGACGCGCTGGAAGCAGTGCTCGTCGACCTCGGGAGTCAGGTGCTCGACGAGGATCGGGAGGATGGTGTCGCGGAGGAATGGTCCGCGCGCCATCCACTGGTAGTAGTTGCGACCGTCGTGCCCGTACGGACCGTAGAGCCTGCCGCCGGGGAAGGTCCTCTGGATCCAGAGGAATAGGGACTCGTGACGGACGTGCATCCGGAGCGTGACCTGCGGCTGTCGTCCGTCCCCACCGAAGTGGCCCTCACCGACGAGGATCCCGACCAGGAGACCCCTGTCGAAGCTCGACGCCACACTCGGCTGTGCTGTGGAATGAGAGTCTGTCGACACGCTTCTCCCCTGCCTCGCGACCGTGTCGCAGTCCCCCTGTACTGTTTCACCGTAATGTACCACGAGGAACCAGTCCGTGACTGCGGTCGGTACCACAGGTGACCCGAGATGTCGGCGCGAGCGCGAGAGGCGAGATCCGGGCTGTGGCGACGATTGGTCGAGAAGGAGGAAGCCGCCTGACCGTGGCGCCGGACGAAGGCTCTCCGTGTTTCACCGTCAAGATCCACGTGAAACTGCCCTGCCCTGCCCTGCCCTCTGGCTGCAATTCCGCGGCGCGCCGTCCGGTTGCACCCTCTGGCTGTCCATCCCTCCACGCGGATCGAGATCCGGACGAGCATCAGGTCTCGCGGCCGCGTTGGCCGGAGAAGTGCACGAGGACAAGCCAGCTTGACCAGGGGCGTCGGCGCGGCGAGGATAGCGAGGCGAACGGTGCGCTGGCCGCCAGCCGGACCGAGAACGGACGGGTCCGAGCGTGCTGGCCACGACCTGGTGCGTGGATGGCGTCACCGAGTGGTGTCCGCAGTGCCCGGGACAGGGTGACGTGAAGGGCGCCCGTCCGATTGCCGCACGCAGGCGCGATCCGAGGCGACACATTCCTGCAGCCTCGACGACGGTGTCGTGAGACGCCGAGAAGGAGCACGAGATGACGATCGAGCGCGTGGGATCGTGACGACGGACGAAGTCCCCTCCCGTCCCATCGAGGACAGAGCAGGCGACGGGGTGTCACCCGAGCCGGCTGGCGACCAGAGGCTCGTATCGTCGCCTGCTGTCACGAACCGCCGGCCCCGACCGCTGCCACGTGTGTTCGCCGTGGCCAACCAAAAAGGCGGTGTCGGCAAGACGACGACCACCGTCAACCTTGGAGCTGCTCTTGCAGATCTCGGTTACCGGGTCCTCGTCGTCGATCTCGACCCACAGGGGAACGCAACGACCGGACTGGGCATCGACGCGCGGAACTTCGACAGCTCGATCTACGACGTCCTGCTCCACGACGTCGCCCTCGAGGACTGCATCGAGCCCACGAGCATCAAGAACTTGTTTGCCGTGCCGGCAACGATCGACTTGGCAGGCGCCGAGATCGAGCTGGTCCCGGCATTCAGCCGGGAGCTCCGTCTGCGTAAGGCGATCGACCAGGTCCGAGAGGACTTCCAGTACGTCTTCATCGACTGCCCGCCCTCGCTCGGGCTCATCACCGTGAACGGCCTGGCTGCGGCGGGGGAGGTGCTGGTACCGATCCAGTGCGAGTACTACGCGCTCGAGGGCGTCGGTCAGCTCCTCCGCAACGTCGAGCTCGTGCGGTCCAACCTCAACCCGGGGCTTGAGCTGAGTACGATCGTGCTCACCATGTACGACGGCAGGACGAAGTTGGCCGACCAGGTTGTCCACGAGGTCCGGATCCACTTCGGCGACGCGGTATGTGCGACAGTCGTCCCGCGGTCGGTTCGTGTGTCCGAAGCGCCCTCGTTCGGGCAGCCTGTGACCGTCCACGACCCATCGTCACGGGGTGCCATCGCCTATCGGGAGCTCGCACGGGAGGTGAGTGGTGGCCCGGCCTAGCGGTCTCGGACGTGGGCTGGGCGCGCTGATCCCGACGGAGATCGCGCACCCGAGCAACTCCCAGCTTCGGGAAGTGCCGATCGCACGTATTCGACCCAACCAGTACCAACCACGTACGCAGTTCGACGAGGAGTCGCTTTCGGCTCTCGTCGATTCGATCCGGGCGATCGGCGTCCTCCAGCCAATCTTGCTCCGAGAGTCCGAGCCAGGGGAGTACGAGCTCATCGCGGGCGAGCGGCGCTGGCGTGCCTCCAAGCGCGCAGGCCTGCAATCGATCCCCGCGCTCATACAAGTTGCGGACGACGTGTCGAGCTTGGAGCAGGCGCTCGTCGAGAACCTGCACCGTGAGGACTTGAACCCTCTCGACGAGGCCGCTGCGTACCAGCAGCTGATCGAGGATTTTCACCTCACCCACGAGGACGTCGCGCGGCGGGTTGGCAAGAGCCGGGTGGCGATCACGAACATGCTCCGTCTGTTCCAACTTCCGCCCGCCGTGCAGCGTCTTGTCCGTGATCGGCGCCTGACCCCTGGTCACGCTCGTGCACTACTGACGACGCCCGACCGGGATCTCCAGGAGCAACTGGCAAACGAGGTCGTCGCTGCGGGGCTGTCGGTTCGCGCGCTCGAGGAGCTCGTGCGTTCCCATCTCCACCCAGCGGAGCCGGATGGGTCGGACGAGATGCTGGAGCCGGACGGCGTCGAGAGGCCGCTAGTGGGATGGCCCGGCGGTGCCCCGACGGAGAATGCCCCTGGTCCGAGCGGTGCTCGTGTCGAAGACGAGCGGACAGACGGATGGGTCGAGGTCGAGCGACCAGCCGGAGGGTTGTCCGCCGTAGACGGGCAAAAGGACGGAGGGCGGGCAGAGGAGCGCCAGAGTGGGCGCCGCGGTCCTGTCGCTGCACGACCGGTCGCGCGCGCACCAGGTGTCCTCGAGCTCGAGGAGTTGCTCGCTGCGCATCTCAACACGCGGGTGTCGGTCGACATGGGAGTGCATCGCGGCAAGATCGTGGTCGAGTTCGCGACGCTGGAGGACCTCGAGCGGATCTTCCGGGCGATGGTCGGTGGTGAGCGCGACTGATCTGCCGAGGTGCACGGCTGCTCTGGCAGTGTGACAGCGGCGCGTACGATGCTTCGCGCTCGACAGGTCGTGCGCCCGTGGGATGCCCTATGGCTTTAAGTTGTGACACCGAGGTCAGTCGTCGGTGATCGGCACTGCTGGCTGTCCTCGTCGAGCGAAACCTATGGTTGAGGTCGAGGGTCGACAGTCGGTCGGAGTGTCGGGTCTAACGTGTTGGTCGACCTTGATCCACAACCTGTGCATGAGGTTGTGGATGATGTCGTCTTCGACGTGCGCGGGGGGTGAGAGCTGCTCGTGGCGAGGATGGCGCCCGCGGCCGGCCGACTGGAGCGCCTGTCGTGCGGGTGGTCAGTCCCAGCTGGAGGAGAGCCAGGTCTCGAGCGTGCCGACGAGGAGAGATGCGAGGAGGGCTGTCTGGCGGACGACGGCGGGGGGGGAGCCGAGCTGGATCTCGACGGCAGGCATGCGTGTCTCCCGCAGGATCGGTAGCGCCATCCCGGTGGTCCCGCCTGGCTGAAGTCCGAGCGGTCCGGGCAGTGCCGCGGCCGCGAGCTCGGCGAGCTGCTTGCTGACGAGCGACTCGTAGCGGTAGCCGCGGTAGTAGGCGACATGGCAGTCGATGCCGTCTGCGCGCAGGTGGAGGTCGATGACGCAGTCGAGAGCGGCCGCGTTGGCCTCGTGGGCCCGGTGCGAAGCATCGGGGTGCTGGAGCGGTATCGCGACTGCACCTCCGGCGTCGAGGGCGCGACACAACGCCGCGGCACCGGGTGCGAAGCCGCCGGCATCTCCGACGCCGATCTTGCGACCAGAGAGGGTGGCGGTGCCTTGCGGGCGCGCGGTCGCGAGCAAGAGTCGTTCACGGAGCGGGCTCACGAGGCTCGTCGCGTCCTTGCGGAGGGTGAGGCGGTGGAGCTCGCCAAGGGTGCGGTGGCCGCAGATGCCGTCGACCGTCAGTCCGGCGTTGCGCTGGAAGTCCCGCAGTGCGTTGACGGTCTCGTCGCCGAGGATCCCGTCGATGCGACCCGGGTCGAAGCCGAGCTGGCTCAGGCGATGCTGGAGCTCGGCGACGTCGTCGCCACGCAGCATCGGGCGGCGACGGTAGAGCGGGCGGTCACCGAGGTGGTAGCCCGCCTCGACGAGCGCTGCCCAGGTCTGGGTGTCCACGACGCCGTCCGGTCGCAGTCCCCGGCTCGACTGGAATGCGCGCACGGCCCGCAGGGTCTCGTCGTCGAAGATGCCTCCTCCGCAGGCGTGCCCCATCTTCGTCAGGCGCTGCTGGAGGTCCGCGACGGGCTCCCCGTACTGGCCTCGGGCGAGCGGGAGGTCTGCGAGGCCGGAGCGCTCGCCAGGCGAGGGCGAAGCTGATGGCACCTGCTCCATAGTACGAGAACGGCGTTGTCGACCGCGCCGAGACGCCCAGCGGCTCGGGAAGGTGCCGACCGCCCCACGGCGCACGATCGCGCGCCGTGGTGTGCGGACGACCGGCGACCGGCGGCTTCTAGCTGGTCAAAGGTGGCGGTCGATCTCCGCGAGCAGGGCAGACTTGGACTTCGCACCGACGATGCGTGCGCGCACCTCCCCGTCTTTGAACAGGATCATGGTGGGGATGCTCATGACCTCGAAGCGCTGTGCAGTCTTGACGTTGTCGTCGACGTTGAGCTTCGCGATCTGGAGCGCACCAGCCTTTTCTGCGGCGATCTCGTCGAGGATCGGCGCGACCATCTTGCACGGACCGCACCACTCGGCCCAGAAGTCGACGAGCACCGGCTGCTCGGCCAGCTTGACCTTCTCGTCGAAGGTCGCGTCGGTCAGCGTGACTGAGGCATCTGCCATGGTCTGCTCACTTTCCGGGGCTGCTTCTCGCCCCACGTCGGACCCGGAGCTCTCTCCGGGTCCAGCCTCCTGGTCGGTTCCAGGAAGGACAACTCTGCAGACGCAACGGCGGCCGCGCCGCGTCGTCGCGCTGTCCCCGCCCGGCGTGGACCGGACTGGCAACCGCCCCAGCCGGCGCTCAAGCTGCTCCGTGGTGGTCGGCCTCGACGAAGCGCTCGACGTCGATCGCTGCCATGCAACCCGATCCCGCAGCAGTGATGGCCTGCCGGTAGACGTGGTCCTGGACGTCGCCACAGGCGAACACGCCAGGGACGCTCGTCGCGGTGCCGTTGCCGGTGACGAGGTAGCCGGCGTCGTCCATCGGTAGCTGGCCGGCGAACAACGACGTGTTTGGCGCGTGACCGATCGCCACGAAGCAGCCCTGCACGTCGAGCACCGACGTCTCGCCTGTCACCGTGTCGCGGACGGCAAGGCCGACCAAGGTGCTCTCGCCGAGCACCTCCTCGACGACGGTGTTCCAGCGGAACGAGATCTTCGGGTTGGCCATGGCTCGGTCCTGCATGATCTTCGACGCCCTCAGCTCGGCACGCCGGTGGACCACGAGGACCGAGGAAGCGAACTTCGAGAGGAAGATCGCCTCTTCGAGCGCAGAGTCGCCGCCTCCGACCACGGCGATCGGCTTGTCCCGGAAGAAGAAGCCATCGCAGGTCGCGCACGTGGAGAGGCCGTGTCCGATCAGGCGGTCCTCGCCCGGCACGTTGAGCAGGAGGGACTGCGCACCGGTTGCGACGACCAGTGCTCGGGTGCGGTAGGTCGGAGCCGGCGCCTCGGGATCTCCGACCCAGATGCCGAAGGGCCGGGCCGACAAGTCGACCTTCGTCGCCTTGACCGTGAGGATCTCGGCACCGAAGCGCTGGGCCTGCTTGCGGAAGCTCGCCATGAGCTCCGGTCCCATGACCCCGTCGACGAAGCCGGGGAAGTTCTCGACCTCGGTGGTGAGCATCAGCTGCCCACCGGGCTGGTCGCTCGTCGACGACGGCTCCCCCTCGAGCACGAGCGGGCGGAGGTCGGCGCGTGCGGTGTAGATCGCGGCAGTGAGCCCCGCTGGACCGGAGCCCACGATCACCACGTCGTGTGTCGCTCCTGGTGTGCTCGTCACGTTCTCACTCGGCATGGTCGTCGCTCCTTCGCGCGCGGCTGCGTGCTAGGAGGAACGTCCCCGCTGCCGCGAAGATTCCCCCGACCACAAGGTCGCTCGCCCAGACCCGCCCGGCGAACGCATCGGTCGTGAGCAGTCGGACGATGCCGATCGCGCTCGCGACCGCGACGAAGACGCCGACGACTGCGACGAGTACGCCGACGACGAGGACCCGGACGACAAGCAGCACGGGCCGGACCGACCGGTCGCGGATCGCCTCGACGACGTGCTCGACCCAGACCGTGGCGTGCTGCGCCCAGTCGTCGGAGGTCGCTTCACCCTGCTCGGCCCGGTCCATACCCTGGAGGTTAGAAGCTATCGGCCGCGCCGCGCCGCGTCGTCGGACTCCGGAGCGAGCTCAGGAGCGCTGCAAGCAGAGCCCGATGGTCCCAGGTCCTGCGTGCGCGCCGATGACGGGGCCGATGTAGGTGACGAGGACGTCGACCCCGGGGAGCGCGGCGTCGAGCATCGCGACGAACTCGTCGAGGTCCGCGGCGGCACCATGGGCAACGGCGACGCGTCGCAGGGGCCCGGCGCTGACGGCCTTGTCGACGAGGTAGCGGAGCGATCGGGCACGGGTGCGCTGCCGGGACTCACCGACGACGACTCCGTCGCGGACTTCGACGATCGGCTTGACGGCGAGGAGGGAGCCGAAGAAGGCCTGCGCACCACCGATCCGACCGCCCCGACGGAGCGCGTCGAGGCCGCCCAGCGCACCGAGCACGCGCACCGTCGCGATCGAGGTTTGCGCAGCCGCACGCACCGTCTCGAGGTCGTCCCCCCCGGCGGCCGCGGCCGCGGCATCCAGCACAACGAAGCCTTCGCCCATCGTGACCGTCGTCGAGTCGACGACGGCGACCGGGATCCCCGCGAGCTGGGCCCCTGCGACGGCAGCCTGGTAGGTGGCCGACAACTTCGCAGACAGTGTCACGCAGACGACTGCCGAGGCACCGTCTCGAGCGGCGCCCGCGAAGGCTTCGCCGAAGGCGCCGGGTGCAGGCGCCGCGGTCTGGGCGATCGCGCCGGTCGAGGCCGTCAGCTCCCAGAACTCCGCAGGTGACAAGGCAGAGGTCGTGACAGCGTCGGTGTCTCCCAGCCTGACCTCGAGAGGCACGACCACGATGCCGAGCTCGTCGACGAGATCTGCGGGAAGGTCAGCCGCGCTGTCGGTGACGATGCGAACCCCGGGCACCAGCCCTCCTTGTGTGCGAGCGACCACGTTGCGAGGTCTGGCGCGAAGTCTGCCAGGCGGAGAAGGACCCTGCCGCACCAGCGCCGCCGAGGTAGACGAGCCCACCGGCGAGGACCTCGAGACCGAGCTTGGCCCAGCCGAGGATGCCGGTGCTGGTCCCGACGAGCGCTGAGACCAGCGCGACGGCAAAGGCCATGATGACGCTCAGCAGGGCGGCACGTCCGACCCCGAGCAGGAGCGCACGCCCCCCGATGCGCCCGATGCGTTCACGCAGGACCGCGATCGCGACGATTGCCGCGACGCTGTAGGCGATCGAGTAAGAGAGCGCGAGCCCACGGACGCCGAGAGGCGTGTCGAGCACGAACGCGAGCAGGACGTTCGTACCGTTCTCGAGCGCGTAGCAGACGAAGGCCGTCCGCGTGTCCTGCATCGCCTGGAAGGCGCGCGTCGTGAGGAAGAAGACGCAGAAGCCCGGGAGACCGAGGGCGAACATCGCGAGCACGGACGCGGTCAGCTCTGCGTCGTGGTGGTGCTCCGCGCCGTGTTGGAGCAACAGGACCATGGCCTGGCGCGCGAGGAGCAGGTAGCCGACCGCGGAGGGGAGCACGAGAGCGAGCGTCTGGCGAGTCGCGCGCTCGAAGCGCATGGCCATGGTGCCGACCTCGCCGCCCGCCCATGCCCGGGCCATGTCGGGGCTTGCGACGTTGATGACCGAGACGGCGACGACCGCGAAGGGGAACACGAAGAACTGGTACGCGTAGGTGTACGCGCTGACGCTGCCTCCGCCGAGGTGGTACTCGAGGGCGAGGACGACGAAGACGGCGACCTGGTTCGCGACGACGAAGCCAAACGTCCACCCCGACAAGGCGAGGATCGTGCGCACCGCGGGATCGCGCGGGCGCCAGGTGAACCGGAGCCGCAGCCCACTGCGCAGCACGGACGGCACGAGGGCGATCGCCTGCACGGCCACCCCGAGCGTCGTGCCGAGGCCGAGGAGGACGACGAGGTGCTGGTCGCGCTGGGCCGCAGCGATCGACACAGCGCCGTCGACGGCGAGGTGGTGGGCGCTTAGCGCGAACGCGAGGAGCACGCCGATGCCCACGATGTTGTTGAGCACGGGGACGACCCCGACGATCGCGAAGCGGTCCTGGGTCGCGAGGACGGCGGACATCAAGCTGACCAGCCCGTAGAAAAGCACCTGCGGTGCGAACCAGCGGAGGAGCTCGACGGCGACAGCACGCGCAGCGGGGCTTGCTGCGCTCGCGCCGTCGGTGTAGGCACCGATCACCTCGGGGGCGAGGACGACGAGCAGGACCGTCGCCGCGACGAGCACGACGAGGGCGAGGCTCACGACTGCCGAGATCGACTGGGCTGCCACAGCCCGGTCCCGCGTCGCGAGGCGCTCGACGAACACCGGGACGAACGTGGCTGCGAGGACGCCGCCGAGCACGAGGTCGTGGATCATGTTCGGCGTGTTGTTGGCGAGGTTGAAGCCGTTCGCAAGGCTCGCGCCGCCGAGCGCGCCGGCGAGCACGATCAGGCGCGCGAGCCCGCTGAGGCGTGAGACGAGCGTGCCCGCCGCGGTCCAGAGCGACGAGCGGTCGAGCTGAGCCCGCCGCCCGCCGCCCGCGCCGCCCGCCGCCGCGACGTCTCCGGTGGCCCGGCTGGCAGTACCGAGAGCGCGGGCGGTGGTCGGGGTCGGGAACGACAGAGGCGGGTCGCTCATGGAGTGGCAGCCACGCCGTCGTCGCGGCCGAGCCGGCTCGCCGCGAGCGCGTTGCGGCGATGCCGGAGCACCGAGCGCAGCCACCACACGGCAAGCACGAGGAGCGCACCTGCGCTCAGTGCGATCGCGACGCCCGACACAGCGGTCGCATGGACGCTGAGCGAGCTCCGGAGCAAGATCGTACCGCCGACCGGTGCGACGATCTCGATGTCGAGGCGCGAAGCGCCCGAGGTGCGCGCCGTGACCTTGTAGTCGATGGTGGTCGTCTTCGAGCCAAACACGACGGGCGACGGCCGGATGGTCCGACCGGAGAAGGCGAGCGACGGGTCACGCAGCTCGACGAGCGCGTGGACCGCAAAATGCGACGACGAGACGATGCCGATCGGGATGTCTCCCGTCCGCGAGGTCAAGGTGACGGTGCGGCCGCCTGACGGTTGGAGAACGGTGGTGAGCTCGTGGAGCGCGTCGGTGGCGGCCTGGCTGTAGACGCGACGGGCACGCGACCCGAGACCGGAGCTCTGCGCAAGGAGCACGTCGTCGCGCAGGTGCGCGACGAGCGCGTGGTCGGCGGGCAGCACGGACTGCACGCTGGCGACGGCGCGGCGTGCGGACACGATGGCAGCTCCGGGAACGGTCGCGGTAGGGGTCCCGGGCACGAGCTGCTCTGCCGGCGGCGATCCGTTGCCACCGACCGGCAGGGCGGTGAAGGCCTGCTGGACGGTCAAGGTCGCGAGGATCGGGCTGTCGACGAGTCCGCCGAGCACGGTCGAGAGGAAGGCCTCGTCGGGCTGCCACGTCCTCGGGGCGACGACGACGCCGCGACGCTGCGGGTCGGAGGGGGCGTCGAAGTAGATCTCGGCGAGGTCGGCGAGGAGCTGGTGCGCGGCGAGGACCGGATCTGTCGCGTCCCCGGAGAAGTGCGCCGCGAGCTCGGGGTCGGCGACGAGCGAGAGGGGTGCGGCGAGGTGCCCGGCCGTCGGGTGAGGACCGCTTGGAGCGCCTGCTTGGGATCCTCGTGTGGACGAGCTCACCCCCGAGCTGGTTCGACCCGCCAGGTCGAGCGCGAACGGTGACGTGCGGGCGACAGCAAGCGGCGTGGTGCCGGGCAGTGTCGTGACGTCGGGGGAGGGCACGACGAGATCGTGGACCCCGGACCGGACGAGCAGCTCGAGGGAGGCGGTGTCGAGTGGGCCGTAGGTGACGAACGGCGTCGGCACGACGGGGCGATGCAGACCCGCTTCGAGGACCTGTGCGCCCCGGGCGAGCTGCGCGTCGAGCTCGCCTCCGAGTCGGGCCCGGGTGAGGGCTGTCGGGTCGACGGGGGTGAAGGTCGTGCCGAGGACCTCGTGCCGGACGGGAGGCAGGCGGCCGGGCTCTCCGGCGAGGACGCGGTCGACGAGCGCGAGGACGTGAGCCGCCTGGCGGGAGTGGTCGCGCTCGAGCGCGACGAGCAGCTGCGGGTACAAAGCGACGGTCAGCCGGAGCCCGGGGCGCGCCACGATCGGGGCGAGCAGCTCGGTCAGGCTCGCGAGGCGAGCGGGGTCGAGCGTCGGTGCACCCGAGCTCGACAGGGCCGGCGTGGTCCCTGTCGGGAGCACGAGCGCGACGCCGAGCGGGACCAGGCCCGGCGCCGTGGGTGCGTAGACGAGGTGCGTGGTGAACGAGGCGAGCGGGGTCGTGCTGGTCGAGTCGACGAGAGCGGCCTCGAGCGGGTAGACGCCGTCGCAGGAGTCGCCGCAGGCCAGTCCGAGCGTCGGCGAGACGACCGAGCCGCTCGAGGTGACAGCGCTTGTCGTGACCGGAAAGTGGACCGTGACGAGGCCGTCGACGGGTCCGTGGTCGCCGAGCCGACCGAGGGGGATCGTCGCGGGGGACTCGAGGGCGATCTCGCTCGATGCCTCGACACCGCCGAGGGACTCCTCGAACGCGGACCGGCTCGTCAAGCGGCTGTACAGCACGAACTTCAGTCCGAGGTGCGCGACAGGGAGCCTGCTCGCGATCTCGAGGCGGAGCGTGAGCCCCGACCGTGCGTCGACCCAGGAGGTCTGGGCTGCAAGCGCGAGGGTCGACCGCGCTGTCGACCGCGCTGTCGACCGAGCCGAGTCCGACCGGGCCGCCCGGCGCGGGGCGGCAGCCGACGTGCTCGCACTCGCGAACGTCGCGCACGCGGCGACCGCGAGGCTGGCGACGACGAGCGCAGCCCGACGGAGCGCCTCGACGGCACGTGTCGGACGCGTGGGTGACGGCACTGCAGACGGCACGGCGGTCTCGTCCTCCGATCGGTCCGCGAGGTCGAGCGGAGCCTACCGGTGCGTCCGGCACCCGGACGTGCGAGCAGGACGGCACGGCTAGCGTCGGAGCTGTGGCAGTGCTGCTCGGCTCGCACGAGGTGTTCGCAGAGCACGACCCCGGACCAGGTCATCCAGAGTCACCGTCGCGTGTCGCGGCCGCGCTGCGGGGGATCGCCGACGCAGGCCTCGCCGACGCGGTCGTGCCGTTCCTGCCGCGCCGTGCGACCCGAGAGGAGCTGGTGCGCGTCCACGATGTCGGTTACCTGAGCGCGCTCGAGGAGCGATGCCTGCTCGGAGGGGGTCAGCTCGATCCCGACACGGTCGTGTCGTCGTGGTCGTTCGAGGCTGCCCTGCGGTCAGCGGGTGCAGGTCTCGAGGCGGTCGAGCGCCTCGACCGGGGCGAGGCGCCCGCAGCGTTCCTCGCGGTGCGGCCACCGGGCCACCACGCGACGGCAACTGGCGCGATGGGTTTCTGCTTGGTCAACAGCGTGGCTGTGACTGCGGCAGCGCTCCTCGCGCGCGGGGAGCGGGTCCTGCTCGTCGACTGGGACGCGCACCACGGCAACGGCACGCAGGCCGCCTTCTACGACGAGCCGGAGCTGCTCTTTGTCTCCATGCACCAGTACCCGTTCTACCCGGGCACGGGCGCGCTCGACGAGATCGGGCGTGGCGCCGGCGAGGGCGCGACGATCAACGTGCCGTTCCCGGCAGGCACGTCGGGTGACGCGTACAGGCTGGCGGTCGACGAGCTCGTCGTGCCTGCCGCGGAGCAGTTCGCACCGACATGGTTGCTCGTCTCGGCCGGGTTCGACGCGCACCGGGCCGACCCGCTGACCGATCTCGCGCTGACCGCCGGTGACTTCGCGGATCTCACCGAGCGCCTCTGCCGGCTCGTCGTCCCGGGCCGACGGGTGCTGTTCCTCGAGGGTGGCTACGACCTCGAGGCGCTCGCAGCGAGCGCCGGGGCGACCGTCGCGGCGCTTGCCGGTGTGCGGTACCGCCCCGAGCCGGCGAGCTCCGGCGGTCCCGACGGCACCGACAGTGTGGCGCGAGGGAGCCGGGCCGAGCTCGTCGTCACGGCGGCGCGCCGACTGCACGAGCACCACGCGCGTCCCTGAGACGCGCGTCCCCGAGACGCGTGCTCTCGGCCACCGGTCGCTGCGTTGGCTACCCTCACCCGGTGATCCCCGAGAGGTTCCGACCCGCGGTCGCCGAGTCCGCCGCCCTTGCGGAGCGCTTCGTCGCGGCCGGCCGGCGCATCTACCTCGTCGGCGGTAGCGTGCGCGACGCGTTCGTCGGCCGGCCGGACGGGAGCGACGCGCTCGACGCGGGCGCGGACATCGACCTCACGACCGACGCGCGACCCGACGAGATCGAGCAGATCGTGCGGGGATGGGCCGACGCCGTCTGGCTGCAGGGCAAGGAGTTCGGGACGATCGGCTGCCGGCACGCAGGCAGGCGCTTCGAGATCACGACGCACCGCGCCGAGGCCTACACCCCGGACTCGCGCAAGCCCGAGGTCCGCTTCGGCGACGACGTCACGGCGGACCTCGCACGACGGGACTTCACGGTCAACGCGATGGCGCTCGAGCTGCCTGGCCTCGAGCTCTACGACCCGCATGGCGGGCTCGCGGACCTTGCCGCGCGGCGCCTGCGGACACCGCTCGACCCCGACGAGTCGTTCTCCGACGACCCCTTGCGGATGCTGCGGGCAGCCCGCTTTGCGGCCGGCTACGGCCTCGAGCCCGTGCCGGAGCTCGTCGAGGCGATCGGCCGGCTCGCCAGCCGGATCGCGATCGTCTCGCCCGAGCGCGTGCGGGACGAGCTGGACAAGCTCGTCGTCGTCCCGTCCCCCGACGCCGGCCTCTGGCTGGTCGTCCGGACGGGGCTCGCGGCGCACTTCCTGCCCGAGCTGCCTGCGCTCGCGCTTGAGCAGGACCCGGTCCATCGCCACAAGGACGTGCTCGCCCATACGATCGCCGTCGTCGCGAAGACGCGGCCGGACCGCCTCTTGCGCCTGGCGGCGCTCTTTCACGACGTCGGCAAGCCCCGGACGCGCGCGTTCGGCCCAGGCGGGGTGTCGTTCCACCACCACGACGTCGTCGGCGCACGGATGACGCGAGCACGCATGGAGGCTCTCCGGTACTCCGGCGAGGACGTCGCAGCCGTGGCGCGCCTCGTCGAGCTGCACCTGCGCGTCCACACCTACCAGCTTGGTTGGACGGACTCTGCCCTACGGCGCTACGCGCGCGACGCCGGGCCGCTGCTCGGCAGGTTGAACGAGCTCGTGCGCGCCGACTGCACGACCCGGGACAAGCAGAAGGCCGCCGCGCTCGCCCGCAGGATCGACGAGCTGGAGGAGCGTCTTGCCGACCTCGAGACTCGCGAGCAGCTCGACGCGATCAGGCCGGAGCTCGACGGCGTCGAGGTGATGGCAGAGCTCGGCCTTGCTCCAGGTCGCGAGGTCGGACAGGCGCTCGCGTTCCTCCTCGAGCTCCGGCTCGAGGAGGGCCTCCTCGGCAAGGATGTCGTCCGCGAGCGCCTACGGACGTGGTGGGAGCAGCAGCACTGAGCTGGTGGCACCGGACCGCCGAGCCGAGACGTCTCGGCTCGCCGGTCCGGGCCGACGGCCCTTCAGGCGTTCCCCGGTCTCACGCTCCCGCGGCGAACTGCTCGACCATGCGGTGGGCGTCCTCGTCGCGGTACTGGACCGGGGGCGACTTCATGAAATAGGCCGACGGACCGAGCAGCGGACCGCCGAGCCCGCGGTCGAGACCGAGCCGCGCGCAGCGGATCGCGTCGATGATGACGCCGGCGGAGTTGGGCGAGTCCCAGACCTCGAGCTTCAGCTCGACGTTGAGCGGCACGTCGCCGAAGTTGCGGCCCTCGAGACGGATGTAGGCCCACTTGCGGTCCTCGAGCCACGGCACGTGGTCTGACGGCCCGATGTGGACCGAGTCCGACGCCAGCGCGCGGTCGATCTGGCTCGTCACGGACTGGGTCTTCGAGATCTTCTTCGACTCGAGCCGCTCGCGCTCGAGCATGTTCTTGAAGTCCATGTTGCCACCGACGTTCAGCTGGTAGGTCCGGTCGAGGACCGTGCCGCGATCCTCGAACAGCCGGGCGAGGACGCGGTGGACGATCGTGGCGCCGACTTGGCTCTTGATGTCGTCGCCGATGATCGGCACGCCGGCGTCCGTGAAGCGCTTCGCCCAGGTCGGGTCGCTCGCGATGAAGACGGGGATCGCGTTGACGAAGGCGACCCCCGCCTCGAGCGCCGCGGTCGCGTAGTGCTTCTGCGCGGCGTCCGAGCCGACCGGCAGGTACGAGACGAGAACCTCGGCACCACTGCGGCGCAGGACCTCGGCGACGTCGACAGGCGGGGCCGGCGACTCCTCGACCACCTCCCGGTAGTACTTGCCGAGGCCGTCGAGAGTCGGTCCCCGCTCGACGATGACGCCGGTGTCGGGGATGTCGGGCGCGAAGCGGATCGTGTTGTTCAAGCCGGAGAAGATGGCCTTGCCGAGGTCGAGACCGACCTTCGTCGCGTCGACGTCGAACGCCGCGACGAAGTCGACGTCGCCGACGTGGTAGCCGCCGAGGACGACGTTCATGAGGCCGGGCACCGTCCCGCCCGGGTCCGCCGAGGCGTAGTAGTTGACTCCCTGGACGAGCGCGCTCGCGCAGTTGCCGACGCCGGCGACGGCGACGGCGATGCGACCGCGTCGGGCGGCGCCGTCGTGCCGACCGTCGCCTTCCGGCGCCCGGTCGTGGGCCCCTGCGCGCGGGTCTTCCCCGTTGTCGTCGTGATGCGTCGTCATCGATCGGTCCTTTCGTTTGCAACTGGTGGGTTGTCGGGCTCCGGCACGCTCCCTGGGCGGTCAGCCCCGAGCACGCGGCCGTCTCTGGCCGCACGCCCGGGAGCGACGGCCCCGACGGTCGGGGCAGGCGCGTGCCGGTGCTCCTCGGCAAGGAGGACCTCGGTCCACGCGAGGTCGAGCTCGAGCGCGTCGAGGGCGTGCTCCGCGACGACGCGCTCGTAGTGGTCGAGCCCGTCGGGTGCGGTGGCGACGTGGCGCCGGGCGCGGTCCACGCTCTCGGCGAGGTGGGCGCGGTGTCGCTCGAGGAGCCGCACACGTGCCTCGGGCGCCAGGTGGCTGGCGAAGGACAGTCGGAGCGAGAACGCACGCGTCTCGTCCCCGTTCGCCGCCGGCGACTCGAGGAGCTGCTCGAACAGGTGCTGCCCCGTCGCGGTGATCTCGTAGACCTTGCGCGACCTGGTGCTGCGGGAGCCGAGCGCGACCGCGGCCTTTGCCGTCGCCCGTCGCGCGACGTGCGCAGCCCGCTCGCCGGTCAGCGAGCCGGTCAGCGGTAGCAGGGGCGGGGCGACCGACGGTGTGGCGCGAGGGAGCCGGGCCGGCGCGTCGCCGTCGGTGACGACGCGGACGGCACCGGCCATCTCGAGGCGGGCGAGCGCCGGGTACAGGGAGCCAAAGGAGAGGTGGGCCATCGAGCCAAATCCGTCTCGGAGGCGCCTGCGCAGGTCGTAGCCGTGCAGGGGTCCACGAATCAGCAGGCCGAGGATTGCCAGCTCGAGCACGAGGTCACCATAGCATCCCGATGTATCGCAGCGATATGTCGCACCGCAATCGTCACCCGGTCGCCGTGCGTGCGGGGACCCCGGGGGACGTCCGGTAGCCTTGCGGGGTGCCAACAGGGCCCCAGTCGTCGCCCGGCGGGATGGTCCCGACCGGTCTCGGCCAGGTCGAGTACCGCCTCGCGCGCGACGCGACCGTCCGCGAGTACCGGCGCGGCCGGCTGTCGCGGTTGGACGTCTGCGACGCGCAGCCGGAGCTGCTCCGCGTGGCTCGCAACCTCGGCAAGGCGAGCGAGGTGGAGTGCCCGATCTGCGAGCTCGCCAACCTCGTCCACGTCTCGTTCGCGTTCGGTCCGCATCTCCCCGCGAGTGGGCGGGCGATCGACTCGAAGTCCGAGCTGCTGAGCCTGGCCAAGAGCAAGGAGCGGGTCGACTTCTACGTCGTCGAGGTCTGTGTGGAGTGCGGTTGGAACCACCTGCTCCGTATGTTCGACGCGCAGGTGGCTCGCCGGCGTCCCCGTCCCGTCGGACGTCGGTAGGCGCGCGGGCCGGGTTGGCCCGCACGGGCGGAGCCGGGCGAGGTCGCTCTGCGACCAGGAGGGGGTCGCTCTGCCAGTCGGAGAGCTCGGGTCGCTCTGGGACCAGGAGCGCGCTGTCGAAGGGCGTGGCACATCTCGGCTACGATGGCTGGGTCACACACGCCCCTGCCCCGGCTCGACCGGGGTCCCGAGCGCCTCGTGCGCCGGGTCCGGAGGAGGTTGAGCCGCCTTGCGGCCATACGAGATTGCAGTCATATTCGACGCCTCTCTTGACGAGAGCGTCATCCGCGGGACCATCGACAAGATCACGGCACAGGTTCGAGCCGCAGGTGGGACGTCCGGGCGGGTCGACCGCTGGGGACGTCGGCCGTTCGCCTACGAGATCAACCACCGTAGCGAGGGCTACTACGTCTTCGTCGAGATGGTCGCCGAGCCCGACGCTGTTGCAGCTGTCGACCGGATGCTCGCTCTCTCCGACGACGTGCTTCGCCACCGGGTGATCCGTCAGCCCGAGCGAGCTGCCGGGCGCAAGCCCGTCGTGGCAGCCCCGCCGGTCGCGGACGCGGCACCCGTCTCGGCGGGCTAGCAGCGAGCGGAACGGAGAGAGCCAGATGTCGAATGGCAACACGGTCACAGTGGTGGGCAACGTCACGCGCGACCCCGAGCTGCGTTTCACCCCGAGCGGTCAGGCCACGGCGAGCTTCGGTCTCGCGGTCAACCGCCGCTGGCAGAACCGCCAGACCCAGGAGTGGGAGGAGGCGACCTCCTTCTTCGACGTCGTGTGCTGGCGAGAGATGGCCGAGAACGTGAGCGAGAGCGTCACGCGCGGCTCGCGGATCTTGGTCACGGGCCGGTTGGAGCAGCGGAGCTGGGAGACCCCGGAGGGGGACAAGCGCTCGCGAGTGGAGATCATCGCCGAGGAGCTCGGACCGAGCTTGCGCTGGGCGACTGCACAGGTCGTGAAGAACGAGCGGCGTGGACCGGGAGGTGACGGGCCTGCCGCCGGCGGGGCGCCGGCCGCCTCCCGTCCGTCTCGTGCCCCTGCCGACACAGGGTACGCAGCCGAGGACGAGGAGCCTTTCTAGATGGCACGGAGCAACGACCGGGACCGCTCGACGCGGCGGGCACCGAAGGACAACGGCCGGCGGACGAAGAAGAAGGTCTGCATCTTCTGCAAGGACAGCAGCGCGTACGTCGACTACAAGGACGTGAGCCTGCTTCGTAAGTTCATGTCCGACCGGGGAAAGATCCGAGCCCGGCGTGTCTCGGGAAACTGCGCGCAGCACCAGCGTGCCGTCGCCGTGGCGATCAAGACGTCGCGTGAGCTCGCCCTGCTTCCCTACCTGCAGCGGACGACGACCGAGCGTCCCGGCGGGCGCAGTGGTGGCCGGGGAGGCCGTGAGGGCGGAAGCCGTGAAGGCGGTCGACCCGGAGCGCCGGGACCTCGGGCCGCCGTGCCCGGTAGCGAGGTAGCTGTCGACGACGACCTCGTGGCCGTCGGCGACGTCTCGGGCGAGGAGGCCGGCGAGTGAAGATCGTCTTGCGAGCCGACGTCGCGGGTATTGGCAAGCGCGGCGACATCGTCGACGTCGCCGACGGTCACGCGAGGAACTTCCTCGTGCCGACCGGCAAGGCCATCGTCGCTTCGCCGGGCGTGACGGGACAGGCGGCGTCGATGCGGCGCTCGAGGGACCTGCGCGACGCACGCGACCGCGAGGCCGCAGAGACCGTCGCGCAAAAGCTCGTGCCTCTCGTCTTCACGATCCCGGCTCGGGCGGGACGCGAGGGCAAGCTCTTCGGCTCCGTCACCTCGTCGGACGTCGTCGAGGCGGTCGAACGCCAGGCGGGGGTCGTCGTCGACAGGCACAAGCTCCTCGACCACGAGCCGCTCAAGTCGGTCGGCACCCACGAGGTGCCCGTTCGCCTGCACGCCGACGTGGAGTTCCGGCTGACCATCGAGGTCGTCGCCGAGTAGTACCAGGTCCGCCGAAGCGTCCTCGCCCCAGGGTGGAGAGATCCACCCGGCAGGCCTGTCCCACGGCCCTGCTCCCGAGCGGAGCGGGGCCGTGGCCGCGTCCGCAGCCTCCCGCCCGCGCGCTCCGGCGCGGCCCTGACGGCGCCGGGAGGGCAGCGATACAGCCTGTCGCTACCGTGCGCCGTGTGGGTCAGCGCGGCGAGCAAGCTCCCGGTCGACCCCACTGTCGTGCGCGTGCTGCTCGACACCTGTGCCGTACGAGGTCGCCCACAGGCCGGCCCAGGTTGTCCCCGGTTCGTGCACAGCGTGGACCGAGTTATCCCCTGGAAGTTGCCCTGGTGACCCCCAGGCCGATCAGTGAAGGCTGACGTCACGATGCTCCAGCCACTTGACGAGTCACGCCGACGCAGCAGGCATGCCGACGGCCCGCCGTCGCCGAGCGCAAGCCGCGTCCCGCCCCACAACCTCGACGCAGAGGAGTCGCTCCTCGGGGCGATGCTGCTCTCGCGGGACGCGACGGCAGTCGCGATCGAGCGGTGCTCGATCGCGGACTTCTACAAGCCCTCCCATGGCCACGTGTTCTCGGCGATCGTCTCGCTCTACGGCCGGGGTGAGCCAGCCGACGCCGTGAGCGTGGCGGAGGAGCTCCGGCGCGTGGGAGTGCTCGAGGAGGTCGGCGGGACCGCGACGCTCGTCTCGTTGCAGGCGAACACGCCGGCGATCTCGAGCGCCGCCCGCTACGCGCGCATCGTGGAGGAGAACGCGCTGCTCCGCCGCCTCATTGGCGTCGCCCAGGAGATCGCAGAGATCGGCTACGGGTTGCCCGAGGACGTGACCGAGGCCGTCGACCGCGCGGAGACGCTCGTGTTCGACGTCGCTCAGCGGCGCACGACGGACAGCGTCGCTCCGTTGCAGGACCTGCTGAGCAAGAGCCTCGACCGCCTGGAAGAGCTCTACGGCCGCGACGAGTCGATCACCGGCGTCCCGACGGGCTACCAGGACCTGGACGAGATGCTTGCGGGACTGCAGCCGTCGAACCTCGTCGTGGTCGGCGCGCGGCCCTCCATGGGAAAGACGGCCTTCGCGCTCGGCATGGCCTCGCACGCAGCGACCCAAGGCACGCCGGTGCTGTTCTTCTCGCTCGAGATGAGCCACCTCGAGATCGCCCAGCGCGTCCTGTGCGCCGAGGCGCGCGTCGACGCGACGCGCATGCGCAACGGCCGGCTCGTCGAGAACGACTGGTCGAAGATCAGCCACGCGATCGGCCGGCTCGGCAACGCCCCGTTGTTCATCGACGACAACCCCAACGTCACCGTCATGGACATCCGGGCAAAGGCACGACGCATGAAGGCGCGCGAAGGTCTCGGCCTGGTGGTCGTCGACTACCTGCAGCTCATGACCGGGCGCAACAGCGCGGAGAACCGGCAGGTCGAGATCTCCGAGATCAGCCGCGGCCTGAAGATCCTCGCTCGCGAGCTCGCGATCCCGGTCGTCGCGCTGAGCCAGCTCTCCCGAAGCCTGGAGAGTCGTTCGGACAAGCGACCGATGCTTGCGGACCTGCGCGAGAGCGGGGCGATCGAGCAGGACGCAGACGTCGTCATGTTCATCTACCGGGACGAGGTCTACAACCACGAGTCAGGCGAGCAGGGCACAGCGGAGGTCCTCGTCGCAAAGCACCGGAATGGCCCGACGGGCTCGGTCCAGCTCGCCTTCGTCGGGCACTACGCGCGCTTCGCGAACATGGCACGCGTGGTCTAGGCCGTGACGGTCGGGTCGCACCCACGCGCGTCCTGCTCTTGCCGGCGCAGCGTCGGTACGGCCGCGAGCACGACGACCGCCGCGCCGAGCGCGACCGCAGCGGCGTAGCCGTAGGCGGCGTACGCGCCGATCGTGTAGAGCAGGCCCATCGCGAGGTTCCCGACGAAGGTGCCGATGCTGCGCGCGGCGGACAAGGCGCCGAAGCTGCGCCCGGAGCTCCCGTCCACGCCGAGGGTCGAGATCGTCGCCGGCTCGAGCGACTCGACGACGCCGAGCGCGACGCCGACGCCGACGACGCCGAGCAGGAGCACGCCAAGGCCGAGGTGCTCGCCGTCGGCGAGCGCGATCAGCCCGGCGCCGACAGCGGTCCCGAGGTAGCCGAGCAGCCCGAGCCGGGTGAACTGTCGGGAGATCCCCGTCCGCCACCGGCCGCCGAGCAGGTAGCCGGTGGCTGCCGACGACGCTTGGAGCAGGAGGAAGGCGACGAGGCCGTCGGCGAGGTGTCCGCTCGACTGGGCGACCGTGAGGACGGGGAACCCGGCGCTGTAGAAGGTGAAGCCGTAAAGGGTGGCAGCAGCGAGCAGCGCCCGGCGGCCACGCCGGTCGGCGCCGGACGAGCGCGCGACAACTCGCTGTCCCTGCGCGTCTCGGCCCGGCGCGTCACGCTCTCGGGCACCCGGCTCGCTGGTGGCACTCTGCGCCGACGAGCCCGCCCCGTCCGTCGTCGGCGCGCCGCTTGCTGTCGAGGCGGACGGGGCGCGCGGCGTCGACTGCCGGCCGACGCTCGTGCGCGAGAGGGTGAGGGTCGAGATCGCGAGCGGGAGCGCGGTCGCGAGGAAGATCCACTTGAACGCGACGTGGTCGAGGACTGCGAGCAGGACGCCGACGCCGGCGAGCGCGCCACCGCCGACGTCGAGGGCGTGGAGGAAGCCGAAGGCCGCGGGCCGCTCCGAGCCGACGGGCACGGCCTCGGCGAGCATGGCCCGGCGTGACGGGGACCGGAGATTGCGCGCCCACCAGCCCCCTGTCAGCAACCCGATGGCCCATGCGGGGCTGGCGACGAGGGCCGAGAGCGACAGCAGGGGAATCACGGTGTTGCCTGCGAGCGCGAGGCGCCGGTTGCCGATCCGGTCGCCGAGTCGACCACCTGCGTAGGAGAACAGGGCGCCACCGCCGTAGCTGAGGGCGCTCGCGAGGCCGTACTCCCATGTCGGCTGGTGGAGCGCGACGACGAGGAAAAGCGGGAAGCCTGCGAGCACCGCCTGGTAGCCGAGGTCCGCGAAGAACGCCGAGCCCGCGATCGCCCAGACGTCGTGTGTCCGCCAGCCCGGTGACGACCGAGCCGGTCGAGTGGTCGCGCCACGTGCCACCGCATGACGCTATCGGACCGGCGTCGCCCCGGCGCCGGTAGCGTCGCGAGTCCGACGGGGAGCCGACGCGAGGCGTCGCGCGCACGACCAAGGAGAGAGATGGCTGAACAGGTTCTCGACATCGTCATCGCGAGCACGCGGCCTGGGCGCGTCGGCTTGCCCGTCGCGCGCTGGATCGAGGAGCGCGCACGTGCGCACGGAGGCTTCCTCGTCGAGGTGGCCGATCTCGCCGAGGTCGGGCTCCCGCTCTTCGACGAGCCACACCATCCGCGCCTGCGCCGCTACGAGCACGAGCACACACGCGCCTGGAGCAGGACGATCGACCGCGCCGATGCGTTCGTCTTCGTCATGCCCGAGTACAACTACGGCTTCAATGCCGCGCTGAAGAACGCGATCGACTATCTCAACGTCGAATGGCAGTACAAGCCGGTCGGTCTCGCAAGCTACGGTGGCGTCTCCGGCGGGACACGCGCCGCGCAGATGATCAAGCAGGTCGTCACGACTCTCAAGATGTACCCGCTGCCCGAGGCGGTGTCGATCCCCTTCGTCGAACGGCTGCTGGGCGACGACGGCGTCATCGCGCCAAACGCCGTGATGGACGAGGCCCTCACCGTGATGCTCGACGAGCTCGTCGTGATGGAGCGCGCCCTGCGCCCGATGCGCGAGTCGGTACGAGGGGCGTCTGCCGGCTCGTAGGGGCAGCGCGCGGGACCTGGTGTCGCGGTGCCGGCAGCGCCGGCTGGGTTGTCGACGCTCGACGACCCGGCTGCTCAGCCACGTAGCTCCCGCCAGGTCTCGTCGAAGGGCAGCGGAGGAGCTGTCTCGGCGCGCGACCGCTCGCGCTCGAGTCGCTGCCTCGTGCGCCCGTCTACCCACGGCACGATCGCAAGGCTGTAGAGGTCGAGGCCGACCCGAGCGCTCAGCTCCGGCTGCGCGACGAAGGAGATCTCGTACTTCGCGCGACAGACCGCGCAGCTGCGCACGACAGTGCCCGCCGTGACGTCGAGCCGCGTGACGCGCCTGCCGTGGCAGGGCAGCGAGCGGCGTCCGACGATCCTCGCAGGAGCAGCATCCACCTCCCTGTGTCTAGTGCGCGGGTCCGGGCGGCGGTGTGACACAGTGGCCCAGCCCAGCCCAGCCCAGTGCTCCAAGTCGCCCGGAACGCCGCAGCCGCGCAGCCGCGCAGCCGCCCAGCCGGGATTCGTACGTCCTCGGGAGCTCCACGCAACGCTCGCGTACCGGCAACGCGACGTCACCGACGCGGCCGCAGTAGCGTTTGGAAATGGGCAGGGTGTACGAGGAGATCGACGAGCGGCTCGTCCGCTTTGTCGAGTCACAGCCGGTGTTCTTCGTCGCGACGGCACCGCTCGACCCGGCTGGCCACCTCAACTGCTCGCCGAAGGGCAATCGTGACGAGCTCGTCGTCCTCGGTCCGCGTCGCGTCGCCTACCTCGACCAGACCGGCAGCGGCGTGGAGACGATCGCGCACCTCCGCGAGAACGGCCGCATCGTCGTGATGTTCTGCGCGTTCGACGGCCCGCCCCGCATCGTGCGCCTCCACGGCCACGCCGAGGCAGTTCTCGTCGACGACGTGCGCTTTGCGGCTCTCGCCGAGCGGTTCCCACGCGTCGGTGTCGGCGTGCGCTCGGTCGTGGTCGTCGACGTCGAGCGTGTGGCGGACTCCTGCGGCTATGGCGTGCCCCTCATGACCTTCACGGCGCACCGGCCGACGATGGACGACTGGGCCGAGCGCAAGGGGCCCGACCAGATCCGTCGCTACTGGGCGGAGGAGAACGCGTCGAGCCTCGATGAGCTGGTCGGGATCCCGGAGGCGGGCACGGGCGTCGGAGCGTCGTCGCCCGGGGCGACGAGTCGGAACCATTCGACGACGACCGGAGTGTCCTCGTCGAGCACCCAGCTCTCGTCGCCGAGGCGGGACCGGATCTCTCCGGCGAAGCCCGACCAGTAGAGCTCGTGGGCGCGGCGCCAAGCGGCAGCGTCTTCGAACCCGTCTCCCTCGGCTCGAGCGACGTCGTCGCCGACGTCGGCGACGCGCAGCATCGCAGTGTCCGTCACCTCGACGATGCCGAGTGCCTGGCCTGCGCTGCCGACGAGGGTCGAGCGGTCCCCCGCCCGGGGAAGGCGCATCCCGCCGATCGTGTAGAAGACCTCGAGGCTCGTCGTCGCCGTCTTCTCGCCGCGCAGCACGGACGCGACGAGCCGGTCGCGCATGGGCCCGGGGTCGCCGAGCTCGAACAGCGCCCCGACCGAGCCGGCGTTGCCGACCTGCACTGCTGTCGAGCGGCAGACCACGACGTCGCCAGGGTGGAGCCGCCGACCGCGCCGGGTCTCGACCTCGTCGTTGACCGTCACGAGGCCCGCGGCGAGGGGCTGCTTTGCGTCCGAGCCGCTCGCGACGAGGCCGGCGAGCTTCAGGAACTGCCCGAGACGGATCTCGTCGTCGGCGATGTCGGCGGTCCTCACTCTGGCTTGTCGCAGACGAGCCGCTCGAGCCGCTCGAGAGTCGCGACCATCGACGCACGGTTGCGCTCGGGGTAGCCACGCCGCTCGATGAAGCGGGGAGAGATCGCCGTCGACCAGTCGAAGGTCTCGGTCGCGGTCGTCGCGTCGCCGGCGGGCTCGAGGCGCCAGCGCCAGCGGTGGCCACCGAAGTGCCGCCAGGCGATGAGCCGCCCTTCCTCGAACTCGACGACGGTGTTCGTCACCCGGTAGGGGACGACGATCCGCATGTCCATCGAGAACTTGCTCCCCGGTCCGAGCCGGGCGGCCGAGCCGGGCCGGAGGTCGCGCACCGACCCCGATCCGTCGATGAGCGGGTGCTTCGACGGATCGGCGAGCACGGCGAAGATCGCGGCGGCGGGCGCTGGGATCGTCCTCGACACCGAGACCTCACGTAGAGCCATGCCGGCATGCTACGCGAGCGCCAGCTGGCCGGCGCCGGACAGGGTCGCGCGCCTCGCCAGCAATCCCACAGCAAAGTCACAGGATCGTTTGGCATCATCGCGGTGTGGAGCAAGCAGCGGGTCGCGTCCTCGTCGTCGACGACGAGCCCAACATCACGGACCTCGTGTCGACCGCCCTCGGTTACGAGGGCTTCGAGATCGCCACCGCCGCGACAGGACGGGCTGCCCTCGAGCAGGTCGCGACGTTCCGCCCGCACCTCGTCGTGCTCGACGTCATGCTTCCCGACCTCGACGGTTTCGAGGTGGCGCGGCGCTTGCGCCAGGAAGGGCGACGGGTGCCGATCCTGTTCCTCACCGCGCGCGATGCGACGGAGGACAAGGTGCGCGGGCTCACCCTCGGGGGTGACGACTACGTCGCGAAGCCCTTCTCGCTCGCCGAATTGCTCGCCCGGGTGCGGGCCGTGCTGCGGCGGGTCCAGGAAGGGAGCGAGGGCTCGTCACGCCTTACCTTCGCGGACCTCGAGCTCGACGAGGAGACGCGGGAGGTCTTCCGTGGCTCGACGCCGATCGAGCTCACGCCGACGGAGTTCAAGCTGCTGCGCTACCTCATGCTCAACCCCCGCCGGGTCCTGTCGAAGTCGCAGATCCTCGACCACGTCTGGGAGTACGACTTCGGCGGTGACGCGAACGTCGTCGAGACCTACATCAGCTACCTCCGCAAGAAGGTCGACACGCTCGGCCCGCCGCTCATCCACACGCTCCGGGGGGCTGGCTACTCGATGCGCGTCCCTGGCAGCGCCTGAGGAGTCGTGCGGGGACGCCTCGCCGCAGCGCTGGCAGGCCTGCGGCGTTGCGCGCACGACCTCTCGTTGCGCGCGCGGCTCCTGCTCGGCCTCGTCCTGCTCGCCGCGGTCGGCCTCGTCGCGGCCGACGTCGTCGTCTACGGCCAGGTCGAGTCGTTCCTCACGAGCCAGGTCGACCAGCAGGTCAAGACTTCGCTCAATCCCTTCCTCCGCCAGGTCTACTCGCTGCTGAACGTCAACTCTGGCTTCGGAGGACCCGGCTTTGGTGGCGCGCTCGACTTCCGGCAGGACACGCCGCGGGGCACCTACGGTGCAATCGTCTACGGCGACGGGACGATCCTCACGCAGATCTTCCAGGGCAGCACCCCGCTCGGACCGCGCCCCGCCGTGCCGAGCGACATCGTCGCGCGCACGGAGGCGAGCGTGCAGACGATCGCGACGCCGTTCGGGGACGCCCACGACGTCGACTTCACCGTCGGTGCAGTCGGCGACCCGGGCTTTCAGTACCGTTTGATCGCGGTACCGCTCAACACGACGACCCCGTCGGTCGCTCTCGTCGCGATCCCGCTCGCGGACCTCGACGCGGTCCTCCACCACCTCGTCGGCGTCGACCTGCTCGCGTCGGCCGCGGTGCTCGTGCTGCTCCTCGGCCTCGGCTACGTCGTCGTGCGGGTCGGGATGCGGCCCCTCGTCGATATCGAGCGGACAGCCGGAGCGATCGCCGCGGGTGACCTGTCGCGCCGGGTCGCGCGGGACGAGCCGACGACCGAGGTCGGCCGGCTCGGTGCGTCGCTCAACACGATGCTCGGCCAGATCGAGCATGCCTTTGCCGAGCAGCAGCGTTCCGAGTCCCGGCTGCGCCAGTTCCTAGCGGACGCCTCGCACGAGCTGCGGACGCCGGTCACGTCGATCCGGGGCTACTCCGAGCTGTTCCGGCGCGGCGCTGCGAGCCGGCCGGAGGATCTTGCGCTCGCGATGCGCAGGATCGAGGACGAGGCGGTGCGGATGGGCCTGCTCGTCGACGACCTGCTCCTGCTCGCCCGGCTCGACCAGGGCCGGCCGCTCGAGCACGTTGCCGTCGACCTCGTCGCCGTCGCCGCGGACGCCGCGGCCGACGCACAGTTGCTCGCTCCGGACAGAGAGATCACCTTCGACGCACCGGACTCGGTCGTCGTGACGGGCGACGAGCAGGCTCTCCGCCAGGTCGTCACCAACCTGGTCCAGAACGCCCTGCGTTACACCCCCGACGGGTCGCCGGTCGCGATCGCCGTCGCGGTGGTCGGGCACCACGCCGAGCTCGTCGTGCGTGACGAGGGGCCGGGCATCACGAGCGAGCACGCGGCACACGTCTTCGAGCGCTTCTACCGGGCGGACCCGTCACGCACGCGCAACAGTGGGGGGACGGGGCTCGGCCTGTCGATCGTCCAGTCGATCGCCCTCGCCCATGGCGGCTCCGTGCGCCTCGACACGGCGCCGGGGGACGGGGCGACGTTCACCGTCGAGCTGCCGCTCCGCGCAGACGGGGCCGCTGGGGACCCCGACGCGACGCGACGCGACGCGTGGACCGTCGGGAGGTCAGGCGCGCTGTCCGTCGAGGTGGCTGGTGTCGTTGAAGCGCCGGAGCGTCTGGCGGTCGCTGTCCACGACGATGCTCGAGATGGAGGCGTTGTCGACAGAGACGAAGGCGAAGGGCCGTGAGGCGGCGGTCGCCGCGAGGACCGATGCGATCGCGGCGGCGTGCGAGACGGCGACGACGGTCGAGCCCGGGTGGGCCGCAGCGATCCGATCGATCGCTGCCGTGGTCCGCGCGGTCAACGTCTCGTTCGACTCCGCGCCCGGGATGACGTCCCAGCGCTGCTCGCTGAAGATCCGGACCGAGAGCGGATCTCGGGTCGCGATGCGCTCCCGGTAGAGACCGCCCTCCCACTCGCCCATGTGGACCTCGACGAGCCCGGGCTCGACGACAGGGTCGATCTTCAGCGCCCGGGCGAGCGGCGCCGCGGTCTCGACGGTGCGCCGGAGCGGCGTGACGTAGATGGCTGCGATCTCGAGCCTGGCGAGGCGCGCGCAGACCGCCTCGGCCTGGGCCCGGCCCTCGGGCGACAGCTCCGGGTCGCCCCGTCCGTCGACCAGCGCGAACGGGTGCGCAAGATCCGCGACGGCGGACTCGCCGTGACGGACGAGCAGGATCTCCGTCGCGCGGGCGTCGCGCTCGAAGCGCACCTGCCGGTAGGTGCGCCGCGCACCGGCCGGCTCCGTTGCTCCGTCAACCTCTCCCGCGCGGGCCGGGTGGGTGTCGCGAGGCTCTGGCGCCGGGGGCGTGTCGCTCATGGTTCGAGCCTAGGCGGCCGGCTCAGCGGAGACGGGTGAGCTCGACGGTGACCTCGAGGCGGTCGAGCGCGCCCCCGTGGTAGAGGCCGCGCAGGGGAGCGACGTCCGCGTAGTCACGGCCGCGAGCGACCGTGACGTGGCGCGTGCCGACCGGCTCATCGTTGGTCGGGTCGACGGCGAGCCAGTGGCCGACGAAGGCTTCGACCCAGGCGTGGCTCGCGCCGCTCACCGGGTCGCCGACCGAGGCGTCCGGGTCGGGGTGCAAGTAGCCGGAGACGTAGCGGGCGGGGATGCCCGTCGAGCGGAGCAGCGCGAGGGCGACGTGGGCGAAGTCCTGGCAGACCCCCGAGCCCTGGCTCCAGGCCTCGGTCGCGGACGTCGCGACGTGTGTCGTGCCCGGCTCGTAGCGGAGAGACGAACGGACCCGCTCGCTGATTGCACGTGTCGCGGCCACCGGCGACGCGAGGCCGGCCGCGCTGCGCGCGAGCTCGGCGAGCGCGTCGTCGGCGTAAGCGAACGCGGTCGGCAGGAGCAGCTCGGCGAAGCGGTCCCGGATCTCGGGCAGTCGGAGGTCGTCCCAGCCGGCGTCGGCCTCGACGGGTCCCGCGGGCGTCGTCTCGACGACGGAGGAGCCGGTCACGACGAGGTGGTCGTGCGGCTCGTGGACGTCGAACGCGTGGACCGTCGTCGACCAGTAGTCGACGTAGCGCAGGAGCGTCGCGGTCGGCCGCACGGAGAGGTGGGACTCGAGCAGAGCCTGGCGGTCCGAGGTGACCGGTGTCATGCGCGCCTCGTTGTAGGAGGCCGACACCGGCGTCGCGTACCGGTAGCTCGACACGTGCCGCGCCGCGATCCTCCAGCTCATCTGCTCGTGCCTCCAGGTGACGTGGCGCCGTGGCGCCGGTCAGACACGCGGCACCACCGCCGGGGCGAGGGGCACCTCGGGACGCCACTCGAGGTCGGCCTCACGGTGGAAGAACCGCTCCGCGACAGCGAGAGCCGCCTCCGAGCAGGCGTGCTGCAGCGTCTCGAGGTGGACCGGGAGCTCGTCGAAGAGCTCGTCGATCTGCCGGTGCTCGAGCGCGCTGCGGGCACGCCCGAGGATGCGGCGCGCCTGGTCGTCGGACGCGACGCGGCCGCGGTCGGTGCCGAGCGCGCTGAGGCAGTCCTCTGCGGTCGCGAGCGCAAAGTACGCGCTGCGCGGAAAGAGCCTGTCGAGCAGGAGGAACTCTGTCGCGTGCGCGGCGTCGACGGAGCCGTGGTAGGTGCGCAGGTAGGCCTCGTGCGCCGAGCAGCAGCGCAGCGTCGTCACCCAGTCCGCTGCGCTCTCGGGGAGGTTGAGGCCGACGCCGAGCAGCCGCGCCGTCATGTCGGCGCGCTCGAGGCTGCGGCCGAGGACGAGGAAGTGCCACCCGTCGTCCCGGCTCATCGTCGACTCGGCGATGCCGTTGCCGAGAGCGACCCGCTCTTTCACGAACTTCGCGAAGCGGAAGAACGCATGCGGCCCGATCGCCCGGGCGGTCGCGACGCGCTGGTCGAGCGCGACGTAGGTCGCGTTGAGGCACTCCCACAGCTCGGAGGAGATGCTCTCGCGCACGCCCCGGGCGTTCTCACGCGCTCCGACGAGCGACGACACGATCGAGCTCGGCTGGGTCGTGTCGAACGCGAGCAGGGCAGTCACCTCGTTGAGGTCGAGCTCGGGCGTGCCGCGTCCCGCAGCCGGCTCCGCGTCGCCCGCCAAGCCCATCACCGAGCGGAGGACGCCCGACGCGAGCGCCTCGTCCTGGGTCGATCCTTCGAGAAGCTGGTGGATCTGGACGTCGAGGATGCGCGCCGTGTCCTCGGCGCGCTCGAGGTAGCGGCCGACCCAAAACAGCGATTCGGCGATCCGGCTCAGCATGTCGCCGTGACCTCCTGCGTCCAAGCTGCCCAGGCCTGCTGCTGCACCCGAACCGCCTGCTGCTGCTGCTGTTGCTGTTGTTGTTGTTGTTTCGGCGACGTCGAGATCTCGGGCGCGCGGTCGGGGGTGCGCAGGCTGCTGGGGCGCGCTGCGAGCGCTGCTGCAGCAGTGCGCTCGAGGCCGGCCACCTCGCTCCCGCTGTGCGGGAGCTCGGACTCCTCGGCAAGGACCCAGGTATCTTTCGACCCGCCGCCCTGGCTCGAGTTGACGACGAGGCTGCCTCGCGGGAGCGCGACCCGCGTGAGGCCGCCGGGAAGCACCCAGACCTGCGATCCGTCGTTGATCGCGAAGGGCCGGAGGTCGACGTGGCGGGGCTCGAGGTGGCTCCCGACCTTGGTCGGGACGGTCGAGAGCTGCACGACCTCCTGGGCCACCCAGGCCCGCGGGTCGGAGCGGATCGCGTCCGCGACGGACGCGAGCTGCTCGTCGGTCGCGCTCGGGCCGACGACGAGACCGTAGCCACCCGAGGCGTCGACCGGCTTCAGCACGAGCTCGTCGAGCCGACCGAGCACGTGCTCGCGTTGGTCCGGCTCCTCGAGCCGGTAGGTGGGGACGTTCGCGAGGACCGGACGCTCGGCGAGGTAGTAGTCGATGAGCGCCGGCACGTAGGTGTAGGTGAGCTTGTCGTCGGCGATGCCGTTGCCGACCGCGTTCGCGATCGTCACGTTGCCGGCGCGGGCCGCGTTGAGCAGGCCGGCACAGCCGAGGAGGGAGTCGGCTCGAAAGTGCAGCGGGTCGAGGAAGTCGTCGTCGACGCGCCGGTATACGACGTCGACGCGCTCCTCGCCGGCGGTCGTCCGCATGTAGAGCACGTTTGCCCGGCAGACGAGGTCGCGTCCCTCGACGAGCTCGACGCCCATCTGGCGGGCGAGGAAGGAGTGCTCGAAGTAAGCGGCGTTGTGGACGCCGGGCGTGAGGACGACGACGACCGGATCGCCCCGCGACGAGGTCGGGCTCGCCGCGCGCAGCGCGGCGAGGAGGTGCGCCGGGTAGTCCGAGACCGGACGGACGCGATGGCTCGTGAAGAGCTCGGGGAAGATGCGGGCCATCGTCCGGCGGTTCTCGACGACGTACGAGACCCCGGACGGGATCCGGACGTTGTCCTCGAGCACGCGGAACTCGCCTCCGGCGTCTCGGACGAGGTCGATCCCCGAGACGTGGATCCGCACGCCGTTGGGGCTCGTGATCCCCCACGCGGCGCGGTGGAAGTGCCGCGAGGTCGCGACGAGGTGACGCGGCACGATCCCGTCCGAGAGCACCTGGCCGTCGCCGTAGACGTCGGCGAGGAACATCTCGAGGGCGCGCACCCTCTGCGAGACGCCCCGCTCGATGGTCGACCACTCTCCGGGCGAGACGAGCCTCGGCACCGGGTCGAGCGGGAAGGGGCGCTCCTCGCCCGACAGCGAGAAGGTGATCCCACGGTCGCGGAAGGAGCGGTCGCGCTCGGCGCAGCGTTCTTCCAGCTCGGCAGCCGAGAGCGACTGCAGCGCTGCGTGCAGCTCGAGCGACGTCGCGCGTGGCGAGCCGGGTGCCTCGAGCATCTCGTCCCACCACGGCCCTGTCGCGTAACCCTCGAACAGGTCGTCCATCTCTACCTGTGTAGCAAGCTCATGTTTCCAGAGCGTTTCGGGTCGAGCGCGGCGAGCTTTGCACGCAGTCGGCCGCGCGCCGCGCCGCGATTGTCGCGACGACGCTCGCGACGCCGGAGCCGTCGAGCGCGAAGGCGCTGACCCCGGTCATCGCCGTCGCGGCAGGGTCCCACGCGCCCTGGCCTCCGAGGACGACGGGCACGTCCGGAGCGAGTGACCGGACCGCGTCGACGGCCTGCTGGGCGGCCGGGACGCTCGCACCGCGGGTGATGCCGATCCCGACGGCGACGAGCCGCGGGGCGCGCAGCGCCGCGGCGGCGAAGGCCGCGGGAGGGACGTTCGCCCCGAGCTCGAGGACGTCGAAGCCCTCGAGCCGGACGAGGTCCGCAGCGAGCGCGACAGGCAGGCTGTGGAGCTCGCCGAGCGGAGATCCGAACACGAGGGTGCCGCGACGCCGCCCCGGGCGGCGAAAGCGCGCGCCGAGCCGCGCGACGATGCGCGTCGCGACCGCCGTCGCGACGTACTGGTCCGCGACGTCGAGCTCGCCGGCCTCCCAACGTGACCCGATGTGCGCGAGCGCCGAGGCGAGGATCTCGACGTAGCAGTACTGCGGCGTCCGGGCCGCAGCGAGAGCGCCGTCGACGACGCGCCACGCCGCCACCTCGTCCCCGGCAAGCAGGCAGCGCTCCAGCCGTGCAGCCCAGTCGGTGTCGCCGTCGTCCGAGCCGCCGGAGCGGAACGCCTCGAGCGCGGCGACCGGGACGCGCCACTGCGTCCCCTCCCGCTCGGCCTCGAGGCGCCCCTGGCGGACGTAGCGGTAGGCGGTCATGTAGTGCACGTCGAGGCAGACCGCGACCTGCTTCAAGTTGAGCATCGTGGCCGTCGTGTCGCGCTCACCGGCCATCGCTGGCCCCGATCGTAACGGGTGCGACGCGGCCGACCAGGCCCGGTGGCCGCGCGCGGCTTAGCACCGAAAGCAGAGGGTTGCATCCACGGGATTGCACTGGTGTAGTTAACAACATCTAGTGCACCGGACCGGCGGTACCCCTATATCTGGTAGCTCGGGTAGGGACCGTAGGGAGGGGCGAGACCAGCGGAGCAGGACGAGCTGGTGGCCAGGCGGCGGGAGCAGAGGACGAACGCGATGACGGTGACAGACCCAGTGACGACCGGCCCAGTGACGACCGGTCCAGTGGCGACCGGTCCAGTGGCGGCGCCGCCGGCGAGCCCGATGCGGGTCGCGAAGCGCGACGGCACACTCGAGCCGGTCGACGTGGGCAAGATCGTCCGGGCGGTCGAGCGGTGCGCGCAGGGCCTCGAGGGGGTCGACCCGCTCAGGGTCGCGACGCGGACGATCTCCGGTCTGTGCGACGGCGCGACGACGGCGGAGCTTGACGAGCTCTCGATCCGCATCGCAGCGAGCCTCGTGACCGAGGAGCCCAGCTACTCGCGTCTCGCGGCGCGGCTGCTCGGCGTCGTGATCGACAAGGAGGTCCGCTACCAGGGGATCAGCTCGTTCTCCGCCTCCGTGGCGGCGGGCCATCGCCTCGGTCTCGCCTCGGCCTCGACAGCGGCGTTCGTCGCCTGCCACGCAGCCGAGCTCGACCGTGCCGTCGCGCCGGAGCGCGGGGAGCTTTTCGAGCTGTTCGGGCTGCGGACCGTCTACGACCGCTACCTCCTTCGCCACCCCGAGACCCGATCGGTGCTCGAGACCCCCCAGTACTTCTTCCTCCGCGTGGCCTGCGGGCTTTCGTCCTCGCCGGACGAGGCGACGGCGCTCTACGAGGTGATGTCTCGCCTCGAGTACATGCCGTCGAGCCCGACGCTGTTCAACTCCGGCACGACCCACGCCCAGATGTCCTCGTGCTACCTGCTCGACTCGCCGGCCGACGAGCTCGACGCGATCTACGACCGCTACGGCGACGTCGCCCGGCTGTCCAAGCACGCCGGAGGCATCGGCATCGCGTTCCACCGCGTCCGCTCGCGCGGCTCGCTCATCCGGGGCACGAACGGGCTTTCGAACGGGATCGTCCCGTGGCTGAAGACCCTCGACGCCTCTGTCGCCGCGGTGAACCAGGGCGGGCGCCGCAAGGGGGCCGCATGCGTCTACCTCGAGACGTGGCACGCGGACATCGAGGAGTTCCTCGAGCTGCGCGACTCGACCGGCGACGAGGCGCGCCGTGCCCACAGCCTCAACATCGCGAACTGGGTGCCGGACCTTTTCATGAAGCGTGTCGAGAACGACTGGATCTGGTCGCTGTTCGACCCGAAGAAGGTGCCCGAGCTCTGCGACCTCTACGGCGAGGAGTTCGAGCAGGCCTACCAAGCGGCGGAGGAAGCCGGGCTCTACGAGCGTCAGGTCCCCGCCCGTCAGCTCTACGGCCGCATGATGCGGACGCTCGCGCAGACGGGCAACGGCTGGATGACCTTCAAGGACCCCTCGAACGCCCGGTGCAACCAGACAGGACATCCGGGGGCCGTCGTCCACCTCTCCAACTTGTGCACCGAGATCCTCGAGGTGACGAGCGACGCAGAGACGGCGGTGTGCAACCTCGGCTCGGTCAACCTCGCGCGTCTGGTCGACGACTCCGGGTTCCGCTTCGACCGCCTCGGCGAAGTCGTGCGGCTCGCCGTCACCTTCCTCGACCGCGTCGTCGACATCAACTACTACCCGACGGCGGCGGCCGCGCGTTCGAACGCCTACTGGCGACCTGTGGGTCTCGGGGTGATGGGCCTCCAGGACGTCTTCTTCCGCCTCCACCTCCCCTTCGACTCCGAGCCTGCGCGCAAGCTCTCCCGGCGCATCGCCGAAGAGGTCTACCTCCACGCGCTCGCGCAGTCGTGCGAGCTGGCCGAGGTTGCCGGCGCGCACCCGGGGTTCGCGCAGACCCGGGCGGCGTCCGGGGTGCTGCAGTTCGACCTCTGGGGCGTCGAGCCGTCGGACCCCGGGCGCGTCGCGGCGCTGCGCGCGGAGATCGCCCGGGTCGGCCTGCGCAACTCCCTGCTCGTCGCGATCGCGCCGACCGCCACGATCGCGTCGATCTGCGGCTGCTACGAGTGCATCGAGCCCCAGGTCTCCAACCTGTTCAAGCGTGAGACCCTCTCGGGGGAGTTCCTCCAGCTCAACACCTACCTCGTCCGCGACCTCCAGCGACTCGGGCTGTGGACCGAGGAGGTCGTCGCCCAGATCCGGCGAGCCGAGGGCTCGATCCAGCACGTCACCGCGATCCCGTCCGCACTGCGTGAGGTCTACCGCACGGCGTGGGAGATCCCGATGCGCTCGCTCGTCGACATGGCGGCCGAGCGCGGGCCCTTCGTCGACCAGAGCCAGTCGCTCAACCTCTTCGTCGAGTCGCCGACGATCGGCAAGCTCTCCTCGATGTACCTGCACGCGTGGAAGGCGGGCCTCAAGACGACGTACTACCTGCGCTCCCGCCCGGCGACGCGCATCGCCCAGACGGGTGCCCCCGCCGCGCCGCCTGTCGCACCGACGCCTCTTCCCGATCCCGGGGCCGGCGTCACCTGCTCGCTCGAGAACCCCGACACCTGTGAGGCCTGCCAGTGACCGCCCTGACCGATACCGACCACTTCCCCGCGCGCCACGCACACGCCGGCGCGCCCGCGGCCCAGCCGGCTCGCTCCGATCTGCCCGCACCGCATCGCGAGCCCGGGCGTTCGGCCGCCGCCGCTGCCACGACCGCCACGACCGCCACCGCTGGCGCGGGCGCCGCGGGCGCGCGCGAGCGGGGCGCGCTGCTCGAGCCGGGGCTCGACCTCACGCTCCGGCCGATGCGCTATCCCGACTTCTACGACCGCTACCGGGCGGCGATCCGCAACACCTGGACCGTCGAGGAGGTCGACCTCTCCGACGACCTCGTCGACATCGAGCGGCGCCTGCTCCCGGCCGAGCGCCACCTCGTGCGCCGGCTCGTCGCCTTCTTCGCGACCGGCGACTCGATCGTCGCGAACAACCTCGTGCTCAACCTCTACCGGCACGTCAACGCGCCCGAGGCTCGGCTGTTCCTCTCGCGCCAGCTCTTCGAGGAGGCGCTGCACGTCCAGTTCTACCTGACCCTGCTCGACACCTACCTGCCCGACCACGACGAGCGCGCCGAGGCGTTCGACGCCATCGAGCGCGTCCCGTCGATTCGCGCGAAGGCGGAGTTCTGCTTCCGTTGGATGGACATGATGTCGCCCGTCGGTCGCCTCGAGAGCCGTGCCGACCGTCGGCACTTCCTGCTCAACCTGGTCTGCTTCGCCGCATGCGTCGAGGGCCTGTTCTTCTTCGCCGCGTTCGCCTACGTCTACTTCCTGCGCTCGAAGGGGCTCCTCAACGGACTCGCGTCGGGGACCAACTGGGTCTTTCGCGACGAGAGTGGCCACATGGACTTCGCCTTCTCGGTCATCGACGTGATCCGGAGCGAGGAGCCCGAGCTGTTCGACGAGGAGCTCGCGGCCGAGATCGGCCAGATGATGGCCGACGCCGTCGACGCGGAGACCGCGTTCGCCGCGGACCTCCTCGCGGACGGGGTGCCCGGCCTGTCGCTCGCGGACACCCGCTCCTACCTCGAGTACGTCGCGGACCAGCGCCTCGTGCGGCTCGGGCTTGCAAGGCGCTTCTGCTCGGCGAACCCCTTCGGCTTCATGGAGCTCCAGGACGTCCAAGAGCTCGCGAACTTCTTCGAGCGGACCGTCTCGGCCTACCAGGTCGGCGTCTCGGGTGACGTCGCCTTCGACGAGGAGTTCTGACGTGGCCGGCACCGACGCACACGCCACCATGCGAGGCCCCGCTCCCGAGCTTGCCGAGCCAGTCGTCGGCGATCGGGCGCACGGTGCGCGCCCGCTCGTCTCGACGCTCGGCTTCCCGCGGATCGGACCGGGGCGCGAGTTGAAGAGCGCGCTCGAGCGCCACTGGTCGGGACGTCTCGATCGCGCGGGGCTCGCCGCCGAGGCGTCCGCGATCCGCCGCGCGAGCTGGGAGCGCCAGCGCGCCCTCGGCGTCGACCACGTCCCTTCGAACGACTTCTCGCTCTACGACCACGTCCTCGACACCGCCGTCATGGTCGGCGCGGTGCCCGAGCGCTACGGGCCCGCGAGCGCGCACGGCTCGGCAGCGGGGCTCGAGGGGTACTTCGCGATGGCCAGGGGCGGCGTCGTGGATGGGCGTCAGCTCGCGGCGCTCGAGATGACGAAGTGGTTCGATACCAACTACCACTACATTGTCCCGGAGATCGCCCGGGGCCAGCGCTTCGTCCTCGATGCGGGAAAGCCGCTCACCGAGCTCGCCGAGGCCGAGGCAGCGGGGATCGCGACGCGCCCGGTCGTGCTCGGTCCGATCTCGTTCCTGCTCCTTGCCTTGCGCAGCGACGCGCCCGGCGCGCTCGGCCGCCTACTCCCCGGGCTCGTCGACGTCTACGGCGAGCTCCTCGTCGCCCTCGCCGCTGCCGGGGCCACGTGGGTCCAGCTCGACGAGCCGGTGCTCGCAACGGACCTCGACGCCGAGATCCGGGCGAGCTTCGCCGGGGCCTACGGCGTCCTCGCCGACGCAGCCGGCCCGCTCCAGCTCCTCGTCGCGACGTACTTCGCCGGGTTGCGCGACAACCTGGCCACGGCGCTCGAGCTCCCCGTTGCCGCCGTCCACCTCGACCTCGTCGCGGCGCCCGAGCAGCTCGAGCCGGCGCTCGACGCGCTCGGGCCGGGACGCGCGCTCTCGCTCGGCCTCGTCGACGGACGCAACGTCTGGCGGGCCGACCTCGACGGTGTGCTCGCACGCCTGAGACGGGCGCGCGAACGTCTCGGGGCCGACCGCGTCCTCGTCGGACCGTCGTGCTCGCTGCTCCACCTGCCGGTCGACGCGTCCGTCGAGTCCGAGCTCGATCCCGAGCTCCGCTCGTGGCTCGCCTTCGCGACCCAGCGCGTCGAGGAGCTGGACCTCTGCGCACGAGCTGTCGCAGACCCCGAGGGGGCTGCCGCCGAGCTCGCGGCCGCGCGCGCCGTGCGGGAGGGTCGCACCGGCTCGACACGCGTCGTCGACCCAGCCGTCCGGCGCCGGACGGCAGCGTGCACGCCGGAGATGCAGCACCGCTCGGCGCCGTACGCGGCACGCCGGGCCGCGCAGGACGCGCGCCTCGGCCTCCCGCTGCTGCCGACGACGACGATCGGCTCGTTCCCCCAGACGCCGGAGGTCCGATCGCTGCGGTCGCGCTACCGGCGCGGGGAGATCGCCGCGCCGCAGTACGAGGCGGAGCTGCAGCGCCGCACTGCCGAGATCGTCTCCTTCCAAGAGCAGATCGGCCTCGACGTCCTCGTCCACGGCGAGCTCGAGCGGACCGACATGGTCGAGTACTTCGCGGAGCACCTCGCAGGCTGCGCGGTGACGACGGCGGGCTGGGTCCAAAGCTACGGCTCGCGCTGCGTGAAGCCACCCGTCGTCTTCGGTGACGTCCACCGGCGCGCACCGATCACGGTCGGGTGGTTCCGCCACGCCCAAGGGTGCTCGACCAAGCCGGTGAAGGGGATGCTGACCGGACCGCTCACGCTGCTCGCGTGGTCTTTCGTCCGAGACGACGAGCCACTCGAGGTGACGGCCTGCCAGCTCGCGCTCGCGGTCCGCGACGAGCTCGCCGACCTCGAGGCGGCCGGAGCGGTCGTGGTCCAGGTCGACGAGCCGGGTTTGCGGGAGCTGCTGCCGCTGCACGTCGCCGACCGCGCGCGCTACCTCGGATGGGCCGTCGCGGCGTTTGGCCTCGCGACCGGGGTCGCGGCAGAGGCGACCCAGGTGCACACCCATATGTGCTACGCGGAGTTCGCAGACGTCCTCGACGCGATCGTCGCGTTCGACGCCGACGTCATCTCGCTCGAGAGCTCACGGTCCGCGATGGCGCCGCTCGCCGACTTCGGCGCGGCGAGCTACCCCAACGCGATCGGCCCCGGCGTCTTCGACATCCACTCCGCCCGGGTCCCGTCGACCGAGGAGATGGTGCGCCTGCTCCACCGGGCGCTCGAGGTGCTCGAGCCCTCTCAGGTGTGGGTCAACCCGGACTGCGGGCTGAAGACGCGCCGCCCCGAGGAGGTCGAGCCAGCGCTGCGCAACATGGTCGCCGCCGCGCGCGCCGTCCGCGACGAGCTGGTCGGGGACGGCCGGACCGGTTAGCTCCTCTCAGGAGGCGAGGAGCGCGACGACGGTGTCGGTGTCGGTGAGGTCTGCGCACGCGGCGTCGGGCCCGAGCGCCTCGAGGTCGTCGAGCGACGCACGCCCGGTCGCGACGAGCAGGCACCGGGCGCCGGCTGCCCGGGCGCACGCGAGGTCGTTCGCCGAGTCGCCGACGATCCAGACCTGCGACGCCGACAGCTCGACCCCCCGGAGCTCGGCGAGACGCGCGAGGGCGACGGGGACGAGCAGCCTGCGGTCGGCATGGTCGCTGCCGTAGGCGCCGACCTCGAGGTCGAGCAGGTCCGCCAGGCCGAAGGCGTCGAGCTTGAGGCGCGCGTTCGGCGCGATGTTGCCCGTGAGGACACTCTGGATCGTCGTGCCCTTGCGCCGGACACCGTCGATCACGTCCGTGACGCCCGGCAGCATCCGGCCCCCGCCGCGCATCTCGTGCTCGGCGGCGGCGAGCTCGCGCTCGAGGTGCTCGAGGACGGTCGCGACCTGGGACTGTGGGTCCGCGACGCCGAGCATCTCGAGGTACTCGCCGACGATCTGCGGGTCGGTCTTGCCGCTCATGTGGACCCGCTCCGGCGGCCGCTGCCCGAGCGCCGCCTCGATCGCGCGGTCGAAGACCTCGCCGCCGATCCCTCCGACGCTCACGAGCGTCCCGTCGATGTCCCAGAGCACGAAGCGGTCCACGACGTGAGTCTTTCAGGTCGTGCGGGGTGCGGGAGATGGCACGGGCGTCGCGTTGGCGGTGCCGCGCCGACGCCAGGGGACCGGCTCGCGCGGCGCGGGACTACCTGGGCGGCACGCGGTGTTGGACAACGGTGCAGGCACCCCGACCGGGGTTGCCCCTTACGAGGAGGACCCATGAAGATCGGCATCGTCGGCGCGGGCAACATCGGCGGGAACTTGACACGGCGCCTGAGCTCGCTCGGCCACGAGGTGCGCGTCGCGAACTCCCGTGGCCCGGCCACCCTGGCCGATCTCGCGGCAGAGACCGGGGCGACGCCGGTTGAGGTGAGCCAGGTCGCAGCGGGAGCCGAGATCGTCGTCGTCACGATCCCGGAGAAGAACGTACCGAACCTGCCCGCCGGCTTCCTCGACGGCGCAGCGTCCGGGGTCGTCGTCGTCGACACCGGCAACTACTACCCGCGCCAGCGCGACGGCCGGATCGCTGCGATCGAGGATGGCATGACCGAGAGCCGCTGGGTGGAGACCCAGATCGGCCATCGCGTCGTGAAAGCGTTCAACAACATCTACGCGCAGCACCTCCTCGACCACCACGCCCCGGCCGGGTCGCCCGGCCGGGTCGCCCTGCCGGTCGCCGGCGACGACCCCGACGCGAAGGCCAAGGTCATCGCGCTCCTCGACGAGCTGGGCTTCGACGGCGTCGACGCGGGTGGCCTGGACGAGTCCTGGCGCCAGCAGCCCGGCACCCCCGTCTACGGCACCGACCTCGACGCCGCCGGGGTCAAAGAGGCGCTCGCGTCGGCGAGCCGCGAGCGCACCGAGGAGTGGCGGGCCTGACCCGGCCGTCTCCGGACCGGCCCGCCGGGCCGTAGCCTTGCGGCCGGCGGCGCACGTCGTGTGCCGCCGGCTGGAGGTCGAGGTGGGCGAGGAGCACAGCGAGCGGACGTGGCCGACTATCCCGCCACCTCCCGAGGCCGCGCGCGGGGACGTAGTCCAGGACTACCACGGCGAGCTCGTCGCGGACCCGTACCGCTGGCTCGAGGACACGAACGCGCCCGAGACGCTCGCCTGGGTCGACGCCGAGAATGCTCGGACGGAGTCGTTCCTCGCGTCGGTCCCGGCTCGAGATGCAATTCGCGCACGGCTGACCGAGCTGTGGGACTATCCGAAGTGGGGCGTGCCGGTCGAGCGCGGCGGGCGCTCGTTCCAGCTCCGCAACTCGGGCCTGCTCGACCAGCCGGTGCTCTACGTCGTCGATCCTGCCCCCTCCGTCACGCCTGGCTCCGGGAGCGATGTCCCCACCGCTACGCCGGGTCGCGCGACCGGCGCCGCCCCCGACGGCGCGCGGGTCCTGCTCGACCCCAACCTGCTCTCGGCCGACGGCACGGTCGCGGTCAGCGCGTGGGCCCCGAGCGAGGACGGTCGGCTCCTCGCCTATGCGACGAGCGACTCCGGGTCGGACTGGATGACCTGGCACGTCCGTGACGTCGCGAGCGGCGAGGATCGTCGTGACGTCCTCGAGTGGTCGAAGTTCTCCTCTGCCGCCTGGCTCCACGACGGCTCGGGCTTCTACTACGGCGCGATGGCCCGTCCGGACCCCGGCGACGAGCACCTCGCGTCGAGCAGGCTGCTCGAGGTCCGGCTGCACCTCCTCGGCACGCCGCAGGACGCCGACGAGGTCGTGTTCGCCACGCCGGACGAGCCCGAGTGGCTTCCCGGCGCGGAGGTGAGCGACGACGGCCGCTACCTCGTCGTGACGGTCGCCCGGGGCACCTTCCCGGAGAACCAGCTGCACGTGCTCGACCTCGAGGATCCCGCCGCCGGCTTCGTCGCGCTCGTCGGGGACTTCGCGTCGGCGGCGACCTACGTCACGAACCTCGGGCGCGAGGTCGTCCTGCGGATCGACCACGACGCACCGCGCGGCCGCGTCGTCGTCGCCTCGCTCGACGAGCCGGACCGTGACAGCTGGAGAGAGGTCGTCTGCGAGACGCAGGACACGCTCCTGCACGCCGTGCGGTGTGGTGACGCGCTCGTCTGTCACTACCTGCGCGACGCCCACGCCCGTCTCGTCGTCTACGGCCTCGACGGCGCGGAGATCGGCGAGATCCCTCTTCCCGGCCTCGGCTCGCTGACGGGCCTCGAAGGCCGGCGCGGGAGCAAAGCGGTGCAGGTCGGCTACACCTCCTTCACCGAGTCCGGTGTGCTGCTCGCCCACGACCTCGAGCGCCGCACGACGACGGTCGTGCGCGCGTCGGCTGCACGGGTGCGCAGCGAGGATCTCGTGACCGAGCAGGTCGTCGCCCGCTCGCCGGACGGCACGCAGGTGCCGCTGTTCCTCACCCGCCGGCGTGACGTCGTGCCCGACGGCGATGTCCCGGTCCTGCTCTACGGCTACGGAGGCTTCGACGTCCCGGTCACGCCGGCGTTCTCCGTGACGCACGCGACCTGGATCGAGCGGGGTGGGCTGCTCGCGGTCGCCGTCCTGCGCGGAGGTGGCGAGTACGGTCGCGCCTGGTACGACGCAGGCCGCCTCGCGCACAAGCAGAACGTCTTCGACGACTTCTGCGCGTGCGCGCGCCATCTCGTCGCCTCGGGTTGGACGCGCCACGAGCGCATCGCGATCAACGGGGCGTCGAACGGCGGCCTGCTCGTCGGTGCATGCCTCACGCAGCATCCCGAGCTGTGGGGGGCCGCCGTGCCCGAGGTCGGGGTGCTCGACATGCTCCGCTTCACCGCCTTTACGATCGGATGGGCCTGGACGAGCGACTACGGCGACCCGGCGGACCCGGTGCACTACCGCTGGCTGCGGAGCTGGTCGCCGCTGCACAACGTCCGCCCGGGCACGCGCTACCCGGCGACGATGGTCATGACGGGGGACCACGACGACCGCGTCGTGCCGGGCCACTCGTTCAAGTTCGCCGCTGCGCTCCAGGCCGCCCAGGCCGGCGACGCGCCGGTGCTGTGCCGGGTCGAGACCTCCGCGGGGCACGGAGCCGGCAAGCCGACGGCGAAGCTCGTCGCGGAGCGGTCCGACTTCCTCGCCTTCCTCGAGGCGACCGTCGGCCGGGCCCACCTCGCGCCCCCCGCGTCCCCCTAGCCGATGCTCGCCGACAGGTCCACCGCGCGGCTCCTCGCCGCCTCTGCCGCGGACGTCGAGCGCGCCCGGAGGGCCCCGGGTGCGCGGGTGCTCGACGGCGTCGTCCCGGTCCTCGTCGCGGCCTCCGGGGTGCTCGTCTGCCTCTCGCGGAGCCTCGCCGCGCTCGCGCACCCTGAGCTGTGGGCCGAGGACGGTCGGGACTGGTTCTCCGGTGCCTACAACCGGGGCTGGTTCGCGCCCCTGCTCGACCCCCACACCGGCTACCTGCAGACCTTCCCGCGTCTCGTCGCGGACGTCGGGCTGCTCGTGCCGCTCGGTCGACTGCCGCTTTTGTTCGTGCTCGTCGCGCTTGTCGTCCAGGTGCTCCCGGCGGTCCTCGTCGCGACCGGGCGGTTCGCCCACGTCGTGCCGCGCCGCTCGGTCCGGCTCGTGCTCGCTGCGGCGTACCTCTGCGTGCCGAACTCCCGGGAGGTCAACCTCAACCTCACCAACGCGCAGTGGCACCTCGGCCTGCTCGCCGTCCTCGTGGTGCTCGCAGCACCCGGCGGGCGAGGCTGGCGCGTCGTCGACGTCGCTGTCGTCGTGCTGTCGGGGCTGACAGGGCCGTTTTGCCTCGCGCTGCTCCCTGTCGCGGCCCTCGTGGTCTGGGCCCGGCGGAGCCGCTGGTCGCTCGTGCTCGCGGCCGTCGTCGCCGCGTGCACCGCCATCCAGCTCGTCGAGCTCGTCGGCTCGCCGCGGGGCCACTACGGACCGCTCGGAGCGAGCTGGCCGCGCCTTGCGGAGATCCTCGGAGGCGAAGTGGCCGGGGGCACGTTCCTCGGCCAGACGACGCTCAGCGCAGATCTTGCCGGCACCCACGCGCTTGTCATCTGCACGGCTCTGTGCGTCGCGGGGGCGCTGCTGGCGGGAGCCGCTCTTTTGCTCGGGCCGCTCGAGCTCCGCTTGTTCAACCTCTTCGCGGGGCTCGTCCTCGCCGCCTCGCTCCTGACCCCGGTCGTGAGCGTCACCCGGCCCCAGTGGCTCGCCCTCGTCTACGACGGCCAGATGCGCTACTGGCTCTACCCGACGCTCGCTCTCGTCGCGGACGCCGTCTGGCTCGCGGCACGGGCACGGCCGCGCGCGGTCCTTGCGGTCGGGCTCTGCATCGTCGCGGTTTTGGTGCTGCTCGGGATCCCCCAAGACTGGCGGTACCGGCCGCTCGGCCGCATCGACTGGCAAGCCGAGGTGGCCGCGTTCGACCGTGCGCCGGTCGGCTCGAGGTTCACCTTCTCGATCGACCCGCATCCCTGGACGATGGTGCTCGTCAAGCGCTGACTCGCTGCGGCGCTGCTCGTCCACCCGAGATCGGCCGATGTGGTCGAATGGAGCCGTGCGAGGCGCGTCCACGTCCACGCCGGGCATCTGGTCCAAGGTGGCGAACCTGCGCGCGCTGGCCGACCTGCCGTCGACGTTCGCCCGCCTGCAAGGTACCGGCGCGGGCACGGTCCGCGCGGACGTCGGGCCGTACCCGGTGGCGTTCGTCAGCCGTCCGGAGTCGGTCCGGGCCCTGCTCGACGGGGACGTCCCGGGCATCGCCGAGCGGGGGCGGTTCTTCGAGGAGATCAGCCGTGTCCTCGGTCCGAGCTCGCTCGTCACCTGCGCGGGCGAGGAGCACCGGCGCTTGCGGAGGTTGCTCGCCCCGGCCTTCCGGCCCGAGCAGGTCGCCGCGTACGCGGAGACGATGGTCGCGGCGACCCTCGACGCGCAGCGCCGTTGGTCCGACGGCGCGGAGATCGTGCTCGGCAAGGAGATGGCCCACCTCACCCTCGACGTCGCGGCGCGTGCCCTCCTCGGCCTCGACGCCGCGGAGGAGCTCGACGCCTTCACGACCGTCCTCGAGGCCGGCACGAGCGTCTTCTACCGGCTCTTCGTGCCCCGACGGCTGTCGAACTGGCTCTGGTCGACCCGGCTCAGCTCGGCGAACAGGCGGCTCGTCGCCGCGCAGGCACGCGTCGACGCCTTCGTCGCCGCCCTGCTCGACGAGCGCGCGGCCGGTCCGGGAGCGAGCGCCGAAGGCCGGCCGGCGAACCTGCTCGACGTGCTGCTCGCGCCGGGTGGGGACGGGCAGGTCCCGCTCGGCCCGGACGAGATCCGCGACCAGGTCGTCACGTTCCTCTTTGCCGGCCACGAGACGACCGCGCAGGCCCTCACCTGGGCGTTTGTCCAGCTGTGCCTCCACCCCGCAGTCGAGGAGGAGCTCGTCCGCGAGCTCGACGAGGTCCTCGGCCCCCGCTTGCCGACCCGCCAGGACCTCGTCGGTCTCCGCTACACGCGCGCGGTCGTGCGCGAGACGCTCCGGCTCTTCCCGCCGGCGTGGTTGTCGAGCCGAGAGGCGGTCGCGCCGACGGAGCTCGACGGCTGCCCGGTCGGACGAGGCACGCTCGTCGTTGCAAGCGCGCTCGCCCTCCAACGCGACCCTTGCTACTGGCACGAGCCGGAGCGGTTCGACCCGGCACGCTGGCTCGGCGAGAGAGCGCCCGCCGGAGCAGATGCGGCATACCTGCCCTTTGGCCACGGTCGGCGCAACTGCATCGGCTCGCACTTCGCGACGACCGAGCTCGTGCTCGTGCTCGCGGCGACGCTCCGGTGCTGGACGGTGCGCGTGCACGAGCCCGAGCGCGTGCTGCCCCGCGCGACGGTGACGCTGCGCCCCCGGCGGCCGGTCCGCGCCACAGTCGTGCGGCGGCCCGCCAGCGGGTCGTGAGGAGCACTACGCTCCCGCCATGCGCGCCGCCCTGGTCCGGTTCCTCCCGCTCCGACGCCGCATCGCGGTGGGCGCCTGCGCAGCGCTCGGGGCGCTCGCCCTGGCGGCTGTCCTGCCCGGTCCTGCTGGCGCGAGCCTGCCAGGCGGTCCGGCGCGGGACCTCGCGGCGCTGATGAGGTTGCGGGACTTCGCGTTCACGACGTCGGAGGGCAGTGGGACGTCCGGGATCGTCATCGTGGGACGGGCGCACAGCTCGACGGACTTCGAGATCGACGCGTACATCGGGGGCTCGCGCCGTCCGGCGCGCACGATCGTCGTCGGCACGAAGGCCTACGAGGTGCTCGGCTCGCTCACCGAGGCGGTGCCCGAGCCGAAGGACTACTGGTCCAACACCGGCGAGATCGCCGCGGCGAAGACGTGGGTCGACTTGCAGCGCTCCTTCGGCGTGGTGGTCCGCAAGGTCGGCTCGTGCACGGTCGCGAAGATGGCGGGCACCGCCTACACCGAGACGACGCCGCCGACGCGCGGGATCGTCTCGATCGCGCAGCGCGCCTGCATCGCGAACCGCGGAGGTGAGCTGCTCGAGTTCGGCGAGCAGGTCGGCGGGAGCGCGCTCAAACAGATCAGCGCGGGCCATCTCGACCACCTCTCGAACAGCTTCACGGTGACGTCAGTCGGCGACGTCGCGTACATCTCGGCGCCGGCCGTGACGCCGCTGCCGCACTGAGAGCTCCCGCGCGATCCCGCCGGCGCGTGGGCCCGGTCGGCGCGCGCTCCGCGGCTCTCCTCAGGAGCGCTCCGGCAGGTGCCAGCGGTGCGGTGCGGGGATCCGGCGGATCGCCACCGGCCCCCAGGAGCCCTTCTCGTAGGGCTCGACGGGTGGTGGGCTCTCGAGCAGGGGTGCGGCGACCTCCCAGATGCGCTCGATGCCGTCGGCCCGGGTGAACAGCGCCTGGTCGCCGAGCATCGCGTCGAGGATGAGACGCTCGTAGCCTTCGAGGTCGTTGGCCGTCGCGAACGAGCTGTCGTAGGAGAAGCTCATCGTGGCGTTGCCGAGGCGCATCGCCGGTCCGGGCTCCTTCGCGAGGAACTGCGCGGAGATCGAGCCGGGGTCCGCGAAGTCGATGACGAGCTCGTTGCCCGTCTCGGCATAGCTCCTGCGGGTGTCGAGGTCGAACATGCGCAGCGTCGGCTGCCGGAAGCCGATCGTCACGACCTGGCGGCTCTCGGCGAGGCACTTGCCCGTGCGGAGGAAGAACGGCACCCCGTGCCACCGCCAGTTGTCGACGAGCACCCGGAGCGCGACGAAGGTCTCGGTCGTCGAGCCCGGGGCGACCCCCGGCTCGTCGAGGTAGCCGACGTACTGGCCGCGGACGACGTCGTGCAGCTCGATCGGCGCCATGGCCTCGAAGACCTTCGCTGTCTCGTCGCGCAGCGACTTGGCCGACAGCGTGACGGGCGGCTCCATCGCGACGAAGCCGAGCACCTGGAGCAGGTGCGTCGCGACCATGTCGCGGAATGCCCCCGTGCCTTCGTAGAAGCCGGCGCGGCCTTCGAGCCCGAGCGTCTCGGGCACGTCGACCTGGACGTAGGCGACGTGCTCGCGGTTCCAGATCGGCTCGAAGAGCCCGTTGGCGAAGCGCAGCGCGAGGATGTTGTCGACCGACTCCTTGCCGAGGAAGTGGTCGATCCGAAAGACCTGGGACTCGTCGAAGACCTCGTGGACCGCCGCGTTGAGGGCGCGTGCCGAGGCGAGGTCGGTGCCGAAGGGCTTCTCGACGATGACGCGGGCACCGTCGCTGAGCCCGGCTGCGCCGAGCATCGCGACGACGCTCGGGAACGCAGGCGGTGGCACGGCGAGGTGGAACAGCCGTCGCGGCGTCCCGCCGACGGCGCGCTCGGCCTCGGCGAGCTTCGCGAGCAGCGGGGAGGTGTCCTCGGGGTCGGCAGCGGCGAAGGAGAGCGACTGCTCGAAGCTCGACCACGCGGGGTCGGTCGGCGTCGTGATCCCGTGTGCCGCGACCGCCTCGCGGGCGTGCCGGCGGAACTCGTCGTCGCTCAGGGCGACAGCTGCGGGGGCTGCACCGACGATCCGGTAGTGCTCCGGCAGCAGCCCGCTCGCGGCGAGGTGGAACAGCCCGGGCAGGAGCTTGCGCTTCGCGAGGTCGCCGGTCGCGCCGAAGAGCACGACGACGTGGTCGTCGGGGCGCACGACGCCCGTTCGGCCTGACGCGGCGCGGCTGTTTCCGGCGTCGGCCACGCCCTTAGCCCTTCTTCTCGGCGTGCCCGCCAAACTCCGCCCGCATCGCGGAGAGCACCTTGCCGGTGAACTGCCCGTTCGCGCGGGACTCGAAGCGCTCGTAGAGGGCGGCGGTGATGACGGCCGCGGGGACCCCGGTATCGATGGCAGCCTCGACGGTCCAGCGGCCCTCGCCGGAGTCGGAGACCCGCCCGGAGAAGTCGTCGAGCTGCGGCGAGCGCGCGAGCGCGCTTGCGACCAGGTCGACGAGCCAGGAGCTGACGACAGAGGCGCGCCGCCAGACCTCAGCGACCTCCGCGACGTCGATGTCGTAGCGGTAGGCGTCGGGGTCGCGCAAAGGCGTCGTCTCGGCGTCGACCTCCTCCTCGTGGTTGCCGGCGTCCGCGTGCTCGATGATGCTGAGGCCCTCGGCGATCGCCGCCATCATCCCGTACTCGACGCCGTTGTGGACCATCTTCACGAAGTGACCGGCGCCGTTGGGCCCGCAGTGGAGGTAGCCCTCCTGGGCGGTGCCGTCGGTGCGCGTCCGCCCCGGGGTCGGAGCGACGTCGCCGGCGCCGGGCGCGATCGTCTTGAAGAGAGGGTCGAGGTGGCGAACCGTCGCCTGCTCGCCGCCGATCATCAGGCAGTAGCCGCGCTCGAGGCCCCAGACGCCGCCGCTCGTGCCGCAGTCGACGTAGTGGATGCCCTTGGCCGACAGCACCTTCGCGCGGGCGATGTCGTCGCGGTAGTAGGAGTTGCCCCCGTCGATGACGATGTCGCCGGACGCGAGCAGCGGCACGAGCTCGTCGAGGGTCGACTGCACGATGCCCGCCGGCACCATGAGCCAGATCGCGCGTGGCTGCTCGAGCTTTGCGACGAAGTCGGCGAGCGACGTCGCGCCCGTCGCGCCCTCGCCGGCGAGCCCTGCGACCGCCGCCTCGTTGACGTCGTAGGCGACGCAGCGGTGACCGTCGCGCATCAGGCGGCGGACGAGGTTCGCACCCATGCGTCCGAGCCCGACCATGCCGAGCTGCATCGGGTTGTCCGTGGCCATATCAGTCTCCTCGTTCGTCGTCTCGTACGGTGCTGTGGCTGCGCACGCGATCACGCGCGCTCGGTGCAGGTCTCGCCCGCCGTCGTCGGGCCCCTTTGCCGGTCCCTGCCGTCGGTCCCCGTCATCGGGCCCTGACGCAGGGCCCCGTCATCGGATCTCGCCCCGTCATCGGATCGCGCTGCGCGACCGCGTCATCGGGTCCCGTTGCCGGCGGTCGCGCCGCCCGCTGCTCGCCCGTTCGCCCGGCGGTAGCGGCGGATGAGCGCGTTGGTCGAGGAGTCGTGGCCGAGCTCGGGCTCGGTCGTGCTCGCGAGCTCCGGGACGATCCGGGACGCGAGCTCCTTGCCGAGCTCGACGCCCCACTGGTCGAACGAGTCGACACCCCAGATCGTGCCCTGGGTGAACACGCTGTGCTCGTAGCACGCGACGAGTGCACCGAGGATCCGCGGGCTGAGCTGGGTCGCGAGCAGGACGTTGCTCGGTCGGTTGCCCTCCATCACCTTGTGCGGGACGACCGCCTCGGGCGTGCCCGCGGCCCGGACCTGGGCGTCGGTCCGGCCAAAGGCGAGCGCCTCGGCCTGCGCGAAGACGTTCGACGTCAAGATGTCGTGGTGGTCGCCGAGAGGGTTGATCGACGTGGCGAAGCCGACGAGGTCGACGGGAACGAGCTTGGTGCCCTGGTGGAGGAGCTGGTAGAAGCTGTGCTGGCCGTTCGTGCCCGGCTCGCCCCAGACGATCGCCCCGGTCTCGTAGTCGACCGCCGTGCCGTCGAGGGTGACGTGCTTGCCGTTGGACTCCATCGTCAGCTGCTGGAGGTAGGCGGGGAAGCGCTTCAGGTACTGCTCGTAGGGCAGCACCGCCTGGGTCTGGGCACCGAAGAAATCGCCGTACCAGACGGCGAGCAGCCCGAGCAGGACGGGGATGTTCGCCGCGAGCGGCGCGGTGCGAAAGTGCTCGTCCATGTCGTGGAAGCCCGCGAGCATCTCCGCGAAGGACTCCGGCCCGATCGCGAGCATCGTCGAGAGGCCGATCGCGGAGTCCATCGAGTACCTGCCGCCGACCCAGTCCCAGAAGCCAAACATGTTCGCGGTGTCGATGCCGAACTCCGCGACGCGGTCCGCGTTGGTCGACACCGCGACGAAGTGCTTCGCGACGGCGGCGTCGTCGCCGAGCTGGCCGACGAGCCACTCCCGCGCCGAGCGGGCGTTCGTGAGGGTCTCGAGCGTACCGAAGGTCTTCGACGAGACGACGAAGAGCGTCTCTGCGGCGTCGAGGTCTCGCGTCGCCTCGACGAGGTCCGTCGCGTCGACGTTCGAGACGAAGCGGACGGTCATGTCCCGGCGGGACCAGTGGCGCAGCGCCTCGTAGGCCATCACGGGACCGAGGTCGGAGCCGCCGATGCCGATGTTCACGATGTTGCGGATCGGCCGGCCGGTGTGGCCGAGCCAGGCGCCGGACCGGACGCGCTCGGCGAAGGCGGTCATCTTGTCGAGGACGTCGTGGACCTGCGCGACGACGTCGACGCCGTCGACGACGAGGGAGGTGCCGCGCGGCATGCGGAGCGCGACGTGGAGCACCGCCCGGTTCTCCGAGACGTTGACGTGCTCGCCACGCCACATCGCATCGCGTCGCTCGGCGACGTGGCACTCCTCCGCGAGCCGGACGAGCAGGCGCAGCGTCTCGTCGGTCACGCGGTTCTTCGAGTAGTCGAGGTAGAGCCCGGCGCCCTCGGCGACGAGGCGCTCGCCGCGCCCAGGGTCGCCGGCGAACAGCTCGCGCAGGTGCCGACCGGCGATCGTGCCGTGGTGGGCTTCGAGGGCACGCCAGGCCTCTCGCTGGCGTAGGGGGGTCTCGCTCATCGTCACGCGTCTCCTGTCGGTCGTCTCGCCCTCGCGGGCGGCGGCGCCAGGTGGCCCGCGATGCTGCCGCCCTGGTCAGGCGCGACCGTCCGCGGCACGTGCCCGGTTCGTCACCGAGCGTAGGGCATCGAGTGGTGCGCGGTCACGCCGGAGCATCGGCTGCTCAGGCGCTCGTGTCGAAAGCCGAGGAGCCGGGAGCGGTCGCGAGCAGCTGCGCGGCGCGCTTGACGGCCGTCGAGAGGGCGGGCGAGCCCTCGGTGATGTAGGGGGGGAAGAGCTTGGCGAGCGACTGCGGCGTGATCCGGCCCTGGATCGAGCCGATCGTGCGCGCCGCCGCGATGACGAAGGCGAAATCCTCGACCGATGCAGCGCTGCCCGACGAGACGTAGCCCGCTCCGCTCACGATCGACCCGCTCGGGGAGATGACGACCCCGGTCGCCGCCGCGATGAGGCTCCGGTCGCTCGGTGTCAGCGCGCTGAGGAGCGCGCCTCCCGGGCTCTCGGTGCCTCGCGGGGCAGACGCGCTCAACAGCGGGGCACGGACCGCCGTTGTCTGTAGCGGGACGGGGTTGCTGGTGGCCTGCTGGATCGGCGAGATGGTCATCGGCTCGTGACCTCGTGCGTGGGCTCGGTCGTGGATGGCTCGGCTCCGGAGGAGACCCGCCTGCTAACGGCACGGTCGGAGCGGATCTTGAGCCTCTCGACCGGGAGCCTCTCGACCGGGAGCCTTTCGACCAGAGGCCATGCGACCGGAGGCCCTGCGACCGGGAGCCGGTGAGCGCGTCGAGGAGCGAGCTAGCCGACCTCGGCGACCCCGCCCACCTCGGTCGCTCCGCCGTCGGGACCAATCTGGCGGTCGTAGAGCTTCGTGAGCTTGCGCTCCGCGACGATCGAGCAGAACGGGATCGTGCCGGCCAGCAGGACGAGCACCATCCGTCCTATCGGGACCCGGAGCTTTCTCGTGAAGTCGAAGGCGACGACGAGGTAGACCATGTAGCAAAAGCCGTGGATCGTGCCGACGGTGTTGACCACCTCCGGCTTGTTCGCCGCGAGCTGCAACGGGATGCCGACGAAGACGAGGATCGCGAGCAGCGTGGCCGTCACGTAGGCCATGACCCGGTACCGAATGAGGACCGCACGCTCCACGTAGGCTGACGCTACCGGACGCCGCACGCGTGCGTACCGCGCCCCAGGGGAGCGCCCCATAGGCCGAGGTCCGACCCGCCGCGCCCGAGAAGCCGGGGGGCTGACCAGCCGGGGGTCGGCCAGCCGAGACCCGACTAGCCGAGGGCCGACTAGCCGAGGGCCGTGACGAGGACGACCGCCACGCCCTCGCGCACCGCGCCGGTCACCGAGACGGCGATGTGCCCGCCGACGTCCGCGACGTGGGCCTCGCCCGCGGCGAAGTGCGCGGCATCGCGCGTGCCCTCGTGGGCGACGGCGACGTACTGGCTCCACGGGATGGTCGTCTCGGCGAAGCCGTCGCCGTTGCTGTCGGTCGGTATCGAGACGGTATGGATGGCCACGTTCAGCTCCAGGTGTTGGCCCGTCACCGGTGGTGGCGACGGGGATCGGACGGGCCACTGGCCCCAGTCGGCGACCGACGTGACGTCGACGTCGACGGTCGCGCCGTCGACCACGACCTGCGTCGCGAGCTGGTGGAGCTGCACGTCGGGCGGCTCCGGGCCGGTGTTCCAGGACGACGCGCCTGTCTCCCAGAGGTAGCGGGCACCGTGCGCCGCGCAGTACGCGAGCAGGGGGCGGGGACCGTAGACGCCAGCAGGGCGGCCGAGGGTCCCGGAGAAGGTCTCGACGCAGGCCCAGGCACTCGGGTAGACGTCCGCGGACAGCTCCTCGTCGACGGCGAAGTAGACGGGCCGTCCCGCGGGCACGCGGAGAGCTGCGAGCTCTGGCCGAGCGATCGCTGCCTTGTCAGCGCCGACAGCGGCACCGCCGTTCGCGTCGGCGGCACCGTCTTCGTAGACGAGCGCGATGCTGAGGCCGGCGGCGAGGTAGCCCGCGGCTTCGGCAGGGTCGATCGCCTTGGCCGGGTCCGCGCACAGGTACCGGATCACGCCGGCATAGCCGGACGCCTTGATCGCAGAGGGTGCCGGCCTCGAGAACGCGAAGTCGACCACCGATGTCTGCATGCAACGACCCTACGTGGCACGGCACCGCTTGTCTTGGCACCGCTTGTCTCGGCACGGCTGTCGCGGGAGAGCTGCATCGGCAGGACTGTCCCGGCACGCCAGCGACGTCTGTCGGCGCGCGGCGATGACGTCGCATCTATGCGTCGAAACGTCGTGGCAGCGTAATGGCAGAATCCTTGACCCGTGCCGTCCAGCCTGGAAGGATCACCGCAAACCAGTCTGACGCCAGACGCGCACCGCTGTCCCGGCGGTCGCTCGGTGGCGAGCTGACGGCAAGGGGGACGGCCATGGCAGTCACGGTGGAGGGTCCGAAGCACTCTGCGATGGAGGCAAGCGACCGTCAGCTGAAACGGGTGCTCTCCCGGAGCCAGCTGCTCTTGCTGTCACTCGGCGCCATTATCGGCTCCGGCTGGCTGTTCTCCGCGATCACGGCGGACTCGCTCGCCGGTCCTGCCTCCTACATCTCGTGGATCGTCGGTGGGATCCTCGTGCTGTTCATCGCGCTCTCGTACGCCGAGGTGGCGACGATGCTCCCCCGCTCCGGCGCGATCGTCCGCTATCCGCACCTCACCCACGGTGGCTACACCGGCTTCATCCTCGGTTGGGCGTACCTGCTCGCGAGCGCCTCCGTGCCCGCCATCGAAGCGATCGCGACGGTGCAGTACATCGGACCACAGGCTCCGACCAGCTGGCACCTGCTCCAGTCGCCGGTGACGACGTCGTCGATCATCAACTTCCCCGAGGGGTGGCTGTTCACCGTCGTCCTCCTCCTCGGCTTCTTCTTCATCAACCTCTACGGTGCGCGCTTCCTCGGCCGGTTGAACAACACGGTGATGGTCTGGAAGATTGCGATGCCCGTCCTCACCTTCATCCTGATCTTCTTCCTGTCGTTCCACAGCCATAACTTCGCACCTCCGGGGGGCGAGGCGACGGCTGGCTGGCACGAGGTCTTCTATATCATCCCAGGTGCAGGAATAATTTTCTCGTTCCTCGGATTCCGCCAGGCGCTCGATTTTGGCGGAGAAGCGCGTAATCCGCAGCGTGACATCCCGTTTGCCACGATCGCGTCGGTGCTCATCGGCATCGTCATCTACACGCTCCTGCAGGTCGCGTTCACCGGCGGCATCGTCTGGCACTTCTTCGGCCTGAAGGTGAACGACTACGCGGGCCTGGGGGCGCCCTCGAGCGCGGCAGGCCACATCCTCGTCACGGCGAGCCCGTTCTACGCCATCATGAAGGCATCGGGCGTGGCGTTTCTCGTCTCGGTCATGTCCTATCTGCTCATCGCCGACGCGATCGTCTCGCCGGCAGGTACGGGCTACATCTACCTCGGGACCGGTGGTCGGACCATCTACGGCATGGGCGTGAGTGGCTACTTCCCGAGCCAGTCGGTCCGGGTGAGCCCGAGGACGAGGATCCCCTGGGTCGCCCTCGTAGCGTCACTGCTCGTCGCGATAGCGTTCTCGGCCCCGGAGAAGAGCTGGTTTGGCCTGGTCGGCATCATCACGTCGATGACGGTGTTCACCTACATCATGGGTGGCGTCAGCTTGCAGATCTTCCGCAAGACCGCACCCGACCTCGCTCGCCCCTACCGTCTTGGCGCAGCGGGCTTCTGGGCACCGGTCTCGTTCCTCGCGGCGACGGCCATCGTCTACTGGTCCGGCTTCGCGACCGACGTCGAGCTCATCGCGCTCTTGTTCATCGGCCTGCCGCTCTACACGTGGTTCTTCGCCGGACCGCGTGGCCTGATGAACCGCTCGGCCGCCTACGCCGTCGGCGCCGTCTTCCTCGTCGCGTGGGTCCTGCTGCTGCACTGGGGCCACTGGATACTCTCCTCGGCCGTCCCGACGGACCCGAAGGAGCACGCACCCTTCGTCCTTTGGTACGTGCTCGTGTGTGTCGCCGTCTACGCCTTCACGGCCGCGTGCTGGCTGTTCGGCTCGACAGAGGGCAGGCACCTCGTCACCCGGTCGATCTGGCTCATCACCTACATCCTGGCCGAGGTGCTCCTGTCCTACTACGGAGCCTTCGGCGTGACCGCCCACATCCCGAAGCTCTTGACTTTCCCGATCGACACGATCTGGGCGCTCGTGATCGGCCTCGGCTGCTTCTACTGGGCGGTGGCAAGCGGCTACGAGACCGACGAGATCCGCACGATCACCGACACCGGATCTGGTCTCGTCCCGGACGACTCGGCTGGGGCGCAGGGCCCGCAGAGCTGAGACGTGGGCAAGGTTCGCTCTTGGCTCGTCGCCCGGAGCGCACCGCCGGGCGCGCACCGCCGAGACCGCACCGGCCAGGCGGCAGCGTGCACGGCCGTGCCGCCGCGTGCTGCGCCGAACGCAAGCGGGCAGTAGCTTGTCCGGCGGTCGTGCTCCGGCGCAGGAGGGTCGTGCCGGCACGGGACCCGGGCAGGCACCGGGGAGAGAACGCTGCCGAGGAGGCTCGTGACACCACGCCATGCCGTCAGCCGGTCCGCCGTCGTGCACGCACGGCGCAAGCGTGCGCTGTACCGCAGGAGACGGGTCGCCGCCTCGGGCGTCCTCGCCGCCGTGCTCCTCGGGCTGCTGCTCGCGACCCACACGATCGGCGCAACCGCGTCGACCTCCGCCGTGACCCGGCGGGTCGCGGCACGCTCTCGGCGGAGCGGCACCGGTCACGGATCGCACCCGTGGAGCGTGTCGTCCTGGCTGGCATCGCTCGAGGCGAAGGTCAAGGGCAAGCCCGGCCACCTCCAGCCGGGCTCGAACCCGTCGGTGCTGCCCGGCCCTGTCCTCATCGCGGACCGGAACAACTCCCGGCTCCTGCTCGTCGACCCGAAGGGCCGCATCCTCTGGCAGTTCCCGCGCCCGGGCGACCTGGCAGCCGGCCAGACCTTCCTCTCACCCGACGACGCCTTCTTCGGCCCGCACGGCCGCCACATCCTCGCGACGGAGGAGTCGGACTTCGTCATCTCCGAGATCTCCGTGCGGACAGGCCACATCGTCTGGCGCTACGGGCACCCAGGCGTCGCCGGATCGGCTGCGGGTTACCTCGACAACCCGGACGACGCGATGCTCCTGCCGAACGGCAACGTGATCTCCGCCGACATCAAGAACTGCCGCCTGCTCTACCTCTCGAAGACGTCGATCGTCCCCCTCCACGTCTACGGCGAGACGACGCCCTACTGCTACCACCAGCCGCCGGCCCGCTTCGGCAGCCCGAACGGGATGTTCCCGATGACCAACGGTGACTGGCTCGTCACCGAGATCAACGGCGACTGGGTCGACGAGATGACCCCGGCCGGCAGGATCGTCCACTCCGTGCACCCGCCGGACATCTACTACCCCTCGGACTCGAACGAGGTGCGCCCGGGCGTCTTCCTCACCGCCGCGTACACCAAGCCGGGTGTCGTCGAGGAGTACACCGCCGCGGGAAAGGTCCTGTGGCGCTACGCGCCGACGGGGGCCGCCGCTCTCGACGAGCCGTCGCTCGCCATGCCACTTCCCAACGGTGACGTGCTGCTGAACGACGACTGGAACGACCGCGTCATCGTCGTCGACCCGCACACCGACAAGGTCGTCTGGCAGTACGGCGTGACCGGCGTGTCCGGCACGGCGCCGGGCTACCTGTTCAAGCCCGACGGCGTCGACCTCGCCCCGCCTTACTCGCTCGACATGCGGCACGCGTCGACGATGGGCATCCCGCCGTTCACCGCGACGTCGGCCAGGTCGACGGCGCGAGCGCGCGTGGCGGCGACTGGCTGACGAGGAGCGCGCGGGCCGCCACCTCGGCGGCGCCGCGACATCCGACGGCCTGTGCCACCACGGTGCGCGGTCTGGCCGACGCGCAAACGAGTGCCAGTTCTCACCCCCGTGTACCTGGCCGTGGCATTGTGGGGACGGTGCACGAACGCGTTCGGTGGGTTGTACTGGTCGTCGCTGTCGTGCTTGGTGCCCTCGTCACCGCCGGTTGCCTCGCGACGAGCGGGATGCCGGCGCGCCAGCTCTCCGTGCTCTTCGTCGTCCCGGTCGCGCTCTGCGGTCTCGCCTGCGGCGCGCGCGGCGCGCTCGTGGCCGTGCCACTCGGCATCGGCCTGCTCGTGGCGACGACGGTCGGTGACGGCAACGGGCTCGTCGGCTACCTCGCGGAGTCGGCTGCGGTCGTCACGGCCGGCGGAGTGAGCGGGCTGCTCGAGAGCTGGCGGACCAGAGAGCGCGCGTCCGTGCCCGACGTGGTCGAGTCCGACGAGAGCGACACGCGCTGGTTCGAGACTGCGAACGAGCTGCTCGCAGAAGCGAGCCTCGACGGCTACTTCACACGTCTCAGCGCGCAGTGGGAGGCCTGTCTCGGCTGGACGCGTGCCGAGCTGATGGCTCGTCCGATGCTCGACTTCGTCCATCCGGACGATCGGGAGGCGACACAAGCGCACGCGGACCGGCTCGAGCGCAGCCCGGCGGACGTCGTCGACTTCGAGAACCGCTACCTCGCGAAGGACGGCAGCTGGCACTGGCTGCTGTGGAGCTCGCGGTCGGACGAGCACCGCAAGTACGCCGTCGCGAAGGACATCACCGCCCGCAAGGCGCTCGAGCAGGACCGGCAGGCTCTCCTCGCGCATCTCGAGGAGATCGCACAGACCGACGCGCTGACAAACCTGCCCAACCGTCGCGCGTGGGACGAGGAGCTCGTCCGGGCCGTGGCTCGGTCCTGTCGCATCGACGAGCCGCTCGCGCTCGCGATGGTCGACGTCGACGACTTCAAGTCGTTCAACGATACTTTTGGCCACGCGGCGGGAGACGGGTTCCTCGCCGAGGCGGCGCGGTGCTGGCGGGCATCGTTGCGAGTGACGGACTTCCTCGCCCGCTACGGCGGGGAGGAGTTCGCGGTCCTCCTCCCGGGCTGCACCTGCGAGCAGGCTTCTGCGCTCGCCGAGCGGCTGCGGTCGGAGACGCCGGGGCTGCTCACCTGCTCGATCGGCGTCGCGCTCTTCGACGGTGCCGAGGATCCTGACTCCCTCGTGCGGCGCGCCGACGCCGCTCTCTACGACGCGAAGCGGCTCGGTCGCGATCGTGTCGTGACGGCCCGTCCGAGGTCGGTGCCCCCGGCCTGATACCCCCGGCCCGCTCGCTCTCCCGGCCCGCTCGCGCATTTGCCCCAGCTGCGCTCGGAGCCTTGTCGGCGTGCCCCGGCCACGCCGGTCGAGCCACGTGCATGACCCGTGACGTCCGTGGGTAGAGGACAGGTGGCGACCAAGTAGTCGTGTCGCGCCCCTATGCGTGCACTGTCGTGCATGAACTCTGCCGGCAGAGCAGCATCTTTACAGTTTCATAACGTGCTCCTCGTGGTCCGCACACGCCTCGTCGCTAGCTTGGGCCACGTGGCCGGGCGTGTCCCGTCCGGCACGACACGACTCCGATACCAAGATTGCGAGGTGAGGGTGTGTCTCTGCTACGTCGTAGTGCGATCTCCCGCTCAGACGGTGGTGGGCAACAGTGGAAGAGAGCTGTGGCGACAGCCACAGCAGCTCTGCTCGTCGGCACAGCCGGAGGGAGCGTCGTCGCGGTGGGGGCCGCAGCGGCGTCGAGCAGGGTGAGCCGCCCGTCGGCGACTGCGTCGACGACCGGGGGCTGGTCGAGCGGCGGGTCGCTCGTGACCGGTCGCTCCGCGGCCGCCTCGGCCGTGCTCGGCAACGGCGACGTCCTCGTCGCCGGTGGCTTCACCAAGCCGGGCACCGCGCCGACGAGCTCTGTCGAGCTCTACGACCCGTCGAGCGGCAAGTGGACCTCGACCGGCTCGCTCCCCGTCGCGGTCGGAGGTGCGACCGCCGCCGTGCTCGGCAACGGCGACGTCCTCGTCGCCGGCGGCACCGTGGAGGGCTCCGGCGGCCTCGCCCCGACGGCGCAGGCAGAGATCTACGACCACACGACCGGCACCTGGACCAAGACGAGTGCGCTCGACACGGCGGTGACCGGGGCGGGATCGGCGCTCGTCGGCCACGGTGACGTCCTCGTCGCGGGTGGGTGGTCCTCGCTCGGGCACGACGCCGCGACGACACGTACGGCCGAGCTCTACGACCCGTCGAGCGGCAAGTGGACCTCGACCGGCTCGCTCCCCGTCGGCGTTGCCGATGCCGTGACCGTCGGCCTCGGCGGGGGCAGCGCCCTCGTCGCCGGCGGCGTCAGCCAGTCGAGCGGTGGCACGCCGGACGTGACGGCCAGTGCCGAGGTCTACGACTCGAGCACCGGCTCGTTCACCGCAGTCGACCAGATGCGCACAGGCGTCGCGGAGGCAACGGCGACGCTGCTCGGCAACGGCGACGTCCTCGTCGCCGGCGGCGAGAGCGCGCCGGGCGGCTCGCCGAGCGCGACGGCCGAGCTCTTCGACCCGGCGAAGGGGAGCTGGAGCGCGACCGGCTCGCTGCCCGCCGCCTCCTACGGCGCGACCGCGACGGCGATCAGCCCGACACGAGTTCTCTACGTCGGGGGGTTGACCGGCACGTCGAGCAACCCGAGCGCGATGGCCGCCGTCTACGACGCGAGCAACGGGACCTGGAGCCCGGCGGCACCGCTGCCCGCGGGGCGCGCCTTTGTCGTCGCGGCTGCTATCGGCAACGGCTCGGCGCTCGTCGCGGGGGGCCAGGCGAGCTCGTCGAGCACCTCGGCGACGAGTGAGGTCTTCACCGACACCGTCGCGCCGAAGATCACGAGCGCCTCGTCGCTCACCGTGCACCCCGGCTCGGCGGTGAGCTTCACGGTCACGGCGACCGGCACCCCGGCGCCGCACATCCTCGCGAGCGGGCAGCTGCCCGCCGGGATGAAGTTCACCGCCGGGACGAGCAGCGGCACGACCGGGACGGCGACGATCGCCGGCACGCCACCGTCGGACTCGCTCGGCAGCTACAAGCTCGCGATCACCGCGTCGAACGGGGTGTCGCCGAGCGCGTCGCAGACCTTCACCCTCGACGTCGTCGCGCAGGACGTCGCACCGCGCATCACGAGCGCCTCGAGCATCGAGGTGAGCAGTGACGCGACGACGAGCTTCACCGTGACCGCCAGCGGGACGCCGACGCCGACGCTCGCGCTCTCGGGCCAGCTGCCTCCGGGGCTGAGCTTCGCAGCGCACTCCAACGCAACGGCGACGATCTCCGGCCGGCCGACCACGACGGAGGCGGCGACCTTCGACGTCACCCTCACGGCTCGCAACAGCGTCGGCTCGTCGAGCCAGACGTTGCACATCTCGCAGATCGCGACCGGGCAGATCCCGAGCTTCACGAGCACGCCGAGCGCGCAGATCGCGACCGGTTACTTCCGGACGATCGCGATCACCGCGACGGGCAATCCCACCCCGTCGATCACCGCGAGCGGCCGGCTCCCGGCTGGCATGAGCTTCCAGGGTGGCGCGAACGGCAGTGCGACGCTCTCGGGTGTCCCGAGCCCGTCGAGCGCGGGGAGCTACCTGGTCTACCTCACCGCCTCGAGCGCAGCCGGCGTCACCCACGAGACCCTCACGATCTCGGTCGTCCAGGCCCAGCCGGTGCGCTTCACGAGCGCGAGCTCGTTCACGATGCACCCCCGGTCCTACTCGAGCTTCACCGTGCAGACGACCGGCGTGCCGAGCGCGACGCTCGTCGCGAGCGGCCGGCTCCCTGCTGGCGTGGTCTTCGATGCCCGTCCGGGTGGGACGGCCGTCCTCGCCGGCGATCCGCCCATGACGGCGGGGGGCACCTACGTCCTCGAGCTGACGGCGACGAACGACCTCGGCGTGACCGCCCAGCAGAGCTTCCGGCTCGTCGTGAGCGCGCAGCGCGCACCGGCGGTCACGAGCTCCTCGAGCTTCGACGTCCGAGGCGGGACGTACGCGAAGCTGACCGTCTCCGCGAGCGGTGACCCGACGCCGCGGCTCTCCCTCGGCGGCCGCCTGCCCGACGGGCTGCACTTCGTCGACAAGGGCAACGGCACCGGCTACATCTACGGGACGCCAGCACGGACGATCTCGGGCGTCTACCACCTCGAGGTGACGGCGACGAACGGCATCGGCAACGCCGCGCACCAGAGCGTCGCGATCCACGTCGCCCTCGCTCCGACGATCACCTTCACGACGAAGGCTTCGGCGGGCTTCACCGAGCGCAAGTACGGCAAGTTCGCCATCCACGCCGTCGGGTCGCCCGCGCCCCACTTCACCGTGTCGGGTCGGCTTCCGATCGGGCTGCGCTACTTCCCGAAGCCCGGCGGCCTCGCCTACATCGCCGGCACGCCGTGGCGCTCGGCGGTCGGTCGCTACGCGCTCACCGTCACGGCGAGCAACGGCGTCGCACGCCCCGTCACCCAGCGGTTGGTGATCTCTGTCGGCTTCCCCCCGGCAGCACCGGCCTTCTACGGCTCGCGGATCGTGACGACGACCGTGCACGCCTACACCAAGCTGCGGATCGTCGTGGGCGGCTCGCCCGTGCCGCACCTCAGCTTGTCGGGCCGGTTGCCTGCGGGCCTGCGCTTCGTCGCCCCGCGGGGACACCGGGTCGTCTTCATCGCCGGCCGTCCCTACCTCTCGAGCCCCGGTGCCTACGAGCTCGTGCTCACCGCGTCGAACGGGGTCGGGCGTCCGGTGCGCGAGCAGCTGAGGATCGTCGTGCGGAAGTAGCTCTCCTGCGACGGGTGTGACCGCAAGGTCCGTGCCCGCAGCCTGGCCGGCGAGAAGCGCTTGTGCCAGGCTGCGGGCACCTCGCTGTCGACGAGTGCCCTGTCGACGAGTGCCCTGTCGACGAGGGACAGGGCAGTCCGTGCCGCCGGGGACGCCGGGGGGCACCTCGTCTGGCGCGGTGCGAGACTGTCGCGGTGCCGACCTGCTTCTCCGAGCGCTTCGCGCGCGCGTCCGCGATCTACGGCCCGCTCGTCCTCGGCGCGGACCCGTCCGGCGCGGTGCTCACGTCCTGGGGGCTCGGCGACGACGTGGACGGCCTCGAGCGCTTCGTCGACCGCGTCCTCGAGGTCGCGCCGGGCGCGGTCGGAGTCGTGAAGCCGCAGTCCGCCTTCTACGAGCGCCACGGCTGGCGCGGGGTGCGCGCCCTCGAGCGCCTCGTCGCGGGAGCGCGCGGTGCAGGGCTCCTTGTCGTGCTCGACGCGAAGCGCGGCGACGTCGGCTCGACGAACGCCGCCTACGCCGATGCCTACCTCGGCACAGGCGCCCCGCTCGAGTCCGACGCGCTCACCGTCCACCCCTACCTCGGCCTCGCTGCGATGGGCGACCTCGTCGAGCGGGCACACGCCGCGGGGAGCTGCTTGTTTGTCGTCACGCGCTCGTCGAACCTCGAAGGTCGCGCCCTCCAGACTGCGGTCGACGCGTCCGGCGCGAGCGTGGAGGCCTCTCTCCTCGCCGAGATCGGCCGGCTCAACACGAGGCTCGCGCCGGGTGCCCTCGGCCCGGTCGGGGCCGTCGTCGGTCCCTCGGTACAGGCGCCGCTGCTCGACCTCGTCGGAGCGCACGCGCTCTACCTCGTGCCTGGGGTCGGCGCGCAGGGTGGATCGCCCGCTGACGTGGCCCGGGTCTTCGCGGCCTGCCCCGAGCGGGTGCTCGTGTCCGCGTCGCGCTCGTTGCTCGCTGCCGGCCCCGATCCGCACCGCTTGCGCGACGCGGCCATGGCGCTCGCCGACGAGCTGCGCGGCGCGCTCGGTCTCTAGGGTTACCGGTGGCCGCGCCGCCCGGGTGGTGCCGCCCGGGTGGTGCCGCCCGAGTGGCGTCGGCAGCCGAGGTGACGGCGGAGGAGGTGACGGCGGAGGAGGTGACGGTGCGCGGGCATGCAGGTGCCGGTGCAGTGGACCGGCGAGTGACGAGGCTCCGGCGGGCTGCTCTGCGCAGCGCGCTCGTCGCCGCCAGCCAGGTCCTCGTCGCCGGCGTGCTCACCGCCACCGCCACCGCCACAGCCACCGCGACGGTGACGGCGGCAAGCTCCCGTGGCAGGGCGACCACCGGCTCCCGTGCCGTGTCGACGGCCACCCCGACTCCCGCCACCCCGACTCCCGCCACCCCGACTCCCGCCACCCCGACTCCCGCCACCGCCACCGCCACCGCCGCCGCCTGCACGCGGCCTGCCGGGTCGGGTGTCGAGCTCGTCCAGCGGCCCGACGGCGTCGTGAGCGGCTGCTGGCTCGTCGGGCCACGTGCTGCGGGCACCTACCACGTCGCCCTCTCCGGCTACCTCGGGCAGTACCTCGGCGGCGCAGCGACGGGCTCGCCGGTCGCCGTGACGCTGTCGTCGTCGGCCGGCCGGCCGGGATCGGTCGTCATCGTGCACGGCCGACTTCTCGTCCCCGAGCCCGCGCGCTCGGCACCGGCGGTCGCGAACGTCTGCGTCGACGGGTGCGACGGCCTCGTCGAGGACGCGGTCGCCCTCCACTGGCTGGCCGGTGGAGGCCGCCACGGAGCACTGCCGGCCGGGGACGTCTCACGCTTCATCGTCCGCGCCGAGCTGCCCGACGCACCGTTTTTCGTCGGCGGTCGACTCCATAGCCTCGTGTCGGGCGTCTACCCGATCGGCGTCGCCTGCGTCGCGCCTGAAGGGCCCGGGATCGCCGGGTGCGGAGAGCACCCCGCGCAGGGGAGCGCGCCGTTCCACCTCGTCGTCGCCCATCCGGTGCGCTGCACGGTGAGCGGGAGCTGTGCACACCTCGAGCTCAGCCCGCCCGACGCGCCGCCCGGCACGGCCGTGCGCGTGCGCGGCGTCGCCCCGGTGTCGCAGATCATCGGCCAGCCGTTCGGCTACACCCTCACCGTCGGCCGTGCCGTCGCGGTGCGAGCGAGCGTCCCGGCCGCAGCGGGCGGCGTCGTCGAGCTCGCACCGACGGCGTTTCGCGTCGAGGTGCCCGAGCTGTGGGCACAGCTGCCGTCGACCCGACCGCTCGACGTGCAGGCCGTCGGACCCGAGCCGGGACCGGTCAGCCTCGACGCGTCGGACTCCGGCCTCGTCGCGACGTGCGCCCCGGGGGCGATCCGCCTCGTGTCGGTCGCGACGGGCGGCGTCGTGCGGACCGTGCCGACACGCACGGTCGACGCCGTCCACTTCGGCAGTGGCGTCGCCCTCTGGCCGAGCCCCGCCGGGCGCACGGGCACGGCGACCACCGGCCCGACGAGCTCGGTGCCGCGCAGCTGCGTGGACGTCCTCGCCGACCCGGGTCGGACAGGGGACGTCTTCGCCGCGTTCGACGCGGCCGGGCCCGGCGGCGCGCCGCCGGTCGAGGAGGTCGGCGCCGTCACGACCGACGGCGGCGCTGTCTGGCACGCTGTGCCGGCGCCACAGGGATCGGCTGTCGGGCTGCTCTCGGGCTTCGCGGTCGCACCATCGGGCGCGGTCGACGCGCTGTTCGTGCCCGCGGGGGAGTCGCCTCGTCGTCCGGATGTCGTCGAGGCAAGCGCGGACGGCGGAGCCCACTGGAGTGCTGCGCCACTTGGCTGTCCTGCGGCGGGTCCGTGCCTCACGCTCGGGCCCTTCGCTCCCGGCAACTGCGCCATGAACGGCACGTCGCAGGAGCTCCTGGTCTCGACCGACGGCGGTCGCAGCTTCGCGGACGCGGGGCAGAGCTGGCCCGGCCGGCTCGACGCGTGCGGGCCGGCGGAGGTCGCGGGGACATCGGCGCGTGACGTGCTCGTCGTCGACTCGAGCTCGCCGTTCCTCGTCGTGTCGAGCACCGACGGCGGGCGTAGCTTCGCCGACGTCGGCGTGCCGGCGCTCCGGCTCCCCAGTGCGAATGGCGTTCTCGGCCAAGGTGGCGCCGTCCCGTACGGCAGCGGTGGTCTCGTGCTCCTCCCCGACGGCTCCCTGCTCCTCGCGACCGGCTCGTCTCCTGCGCGTGCTGGCACGGAGCGGTCTCCCGCTTCGTCGCCCTGGTACCTGCTGCGCGCCGGCGCCACCAGCTGGTGCAGCGTCGGCCCGCTCGCCGTGCGCCCGCTCGCCGTGCACTCGATGGCCGGAGCATCGGGCACCGCCGCGTCGGGGCTGATCTCTCCCGTCGTCGCGCTCGCCGGCCGGCTCTGGTGGAGCCCGTTGCAACCCGACTCGTCGTCGCCGACCGGTCAGCTCGAGAGCGTCGCCCTATCGGCCATCGGCTGCAGCTGAGCGAGGAGCCTGCAACTCGACCAGGCTCCCACGGTGCAGCGGCACCGTCACCCAGCGCGCCTCCGCGCGCGCGTCCGCGAGCGAGCAGGTGACGACGAGCCGGTGGGGCGTCTCGAGAAAGACGAGGTCGGCCCGGCACTCGCCCCGGTCGTTCCAGCCTCCGCTCGCAGCGACGGGCGGTCCCGCCAGGGCCGGAGAGGACCGACCCGCACCTGTGGGCTCGGCGGCCGGTCCACCCCCCGGTCCTGTAGGGCTCGGCGAGACCACGGCGTGCGCGAGCGACCACCTGCTCCCAAGCGGTGCGTGCAGCTCCCACGCGCCCTCGCCGTTGCCCGGCGACTCCGTGACGACGAGGTGCCAGGTGCCGTCTTCGACGGCGAGCCGGACGCCGGCGAGCGTGGGCTGTGCTGTCCGAGTCTCCGGAGACGGCGCAAAGCTCGTCGCGAGCCAGCGGGCGGGCTCGTCCGGTGGTGCCGGGGTGCCGGGTCGGGTCGCGAGCTCGAGGTGCGCGAGCCGCTCGGCGAGGGCACGGTCCGCGGCGCTCGCTGCGACCGGCTCGTCGCCGGCCGGCGTGCGAGCCGGTGTCGACGGGCCGAAGGCGGGGAGCAGCTCGGTCCAGATCGCGTCGAGCACGGCCTGCATGTCCGGGCTCTGGCCGGTCATCGCGACGACGGCGTCCTGCTCGGGGAGGACGAGACAGTACTGGCCGTAGGCACCGTCACCGCGAAAGCCGTGCCGGGACATCCAGAACTGGAAGCCGTAGCCCTGCTGCCAGTCCGGCTTGCGCGCGGCGACCGGGTCGTCGGGCGTCGCGTTCGCGACCTCGAGCCGCGTCGCCGCGGCGACCCAGTCGGCGGGGAGGAGGCGTCGGCCCCGCCACGTCCCGCCGCGCAGGTAGAGCTCGCCGAGCCGGGCGATCGTGTCGGTCGTCGTGTGCAGCCCGGAGAAGCCGAGGTCCTGGCCCGCGGGGTGCTGCTGCCAGTGGACGGCGCCGGCGCCGACGGGGTCGAGGATGCGGGCGCGTAGGTACGCCGTGAGGGTTTGGCCCGTCACGCGTTGGACGATCGACGCGAGGGTGTAGGTCGCCGACTGGTTGTACGCGAAGACCGTGCCCGGCTCCTCGTCTGGCGGGAGGAGGAGGAACGCGCGCACCGGGTTGTCCGGGTCCGCGGCCATGACCCGCTCCCAGGTGTCGGCGGTATGGCCGCTCGACATCGCCGCGACGTGGCGCACGAGCAGGGTGCGCGCACGGGGATCGGTGACCTGTGCGTCGAGCTCGGGGAAGTAGGAAAGGACGGGGTCGTCGAGGCGGACAAGGCCGTCCGCGACGGCGCAGCCGACCGCCGTCGAGGTGAAGCTCTTGCTGAGCGAGTAGGCGAGGTGCGGCCGGTCCGCGGTGTAGGGCGACCACCAGCCCGAGGCGAGGACGCGCCCGTGGCGCAGGATCATGAGGCTGTGCGGCTCGACGCCACGCGCCGCCGCGAGCGCGTCGAGCAGCCGCTCGATGCCGCCGGGGTCGACGCCTTCGGCCGACGGTGTGCTCGTGGGCAGCGGGGCGGTGGTCATGGGCTCGACCGTACCCGCGCAGGGCGACGCCGGCTCAGGCGGGCACCTCCTCGCCGGCGCGCCTACGGCCGCTCGTCGACCTCGGTCACGTACTCCCAGTCGACCATGTCGTGCCGCTCGACGGTGACCGCCGTCAGCTTCGCGCTCGACAGCTCGCGGGCGTGCGCCACCGCAGCGTCGTCGCTGCCGCGCTCGCCGGTCTCGATCTCCGTGCCGTCCGGCAGGAGGAAGCGGTAGCGCCAGGTCCTGCCCGCAGCTGCTGGGGTGTCTGCCATCGTCCGAGGCTACCGGCGCCGCGTCGCGCGCGCCGGCCGGGGACGTGCTCGCCTGGCGCGCTCCGGCGACGACGCGCGACGAGGGTCAGCCGGGCCGACCCGAGCCGACCCCGGTCCCGGCCGCTCACGGCGACATCGCAGGGCAGCCGACGTCGCCCGCGTCGATGCTCGCGACCCGGGCGTCGGGACGCTGGATCTCGTCGGTGAGGAAGCCGTCGATCCTGCCCGCCGGTGTCGTCACGAAGTACGCACCGCCCTGCTCGCCCGAGAGCCGGAGCCGGCGACCGAAGAGGTGGCGGAGCTGTGCGGTCGTCTCGCCGACCCGCAGGCCGCCCGTCGCGACCGCCGCGGGTACCGGCGTCGGCCGCGCCGGCCCGTAGGCGTAGCCGACGAACCGGTCGTGGAAGAAGAACGCCGTCAGGGCCGGCCAGGTCGCAAGTGCGTCGTAGCCGCAGTTGGCGTTCGACGCGTCACGCGTGAGCTTGTCGTGCGGACCGAGCAGGGCGCGCAGGTCGCGCAGGGCAGCGGGCAGAGCGAGCCCGAGGCCGACGTGGTCGACGGCACGTGCGCTCAGCACGAGCGGCGGGCGGGCGGGTGCCCGAGCCGGCGACGCGCTCGCGCTCGTCCCGAGCCCGATGACCGACATCCCGACGACAAGGGCGAGGGGGGCGAGGAGACGGGACGAGCGGTGCACGGCACCATCGTCGCGCGGTCGTCGCGCGGGGCACCTGGCGGTGGCAGCGCCGGCGAGATGCCGAGCTAGCTGCTCGCGAGGTCGCCGAGGACGACTACGACGACGCGCTCGGCCCCCGAGGGGCTGCTCACGGTCACCTGCACACGCTTGCCCGGGTCGAGCCCGGCCAGGACTGTCTGCAGCTCGGCAAGCTCGGGAGTCGCGGTGCTGCCGATCTTCGTGATCAGGTCCCCGACCGCGATGGACGCCCTCGCCGCAGGACCCCCAGGCACGAGGCCCGTGACCTCGACCCCGACCGCCTGGCCGCCGAAGCTCAGGGCGGTCGTGCCGCTGATCCCGAGCGACGCCCGACCCGACTTGGTGACCTTGCCGGTCGCGACGAGCTGCGGTACGACGAGCTTGACGGTGTCGGACGGGATCGCGAAGCCGATGCCGGTCACCGCGGTGCCGCTCGACCCACCGCTGGCCCCGAGGGTCGGGACCCCGACCACCTGACCAGACAGGTCGACGAGCGCACCGCCACTGTTGCCCGGATTGATCGCAGCGCTCGTCTGCACGAGGTCGGGCAGGACGACGCCGTTGCCTTCGCTCACGGCGCGGCCGTTGAAGCTGACGATGCCGTCCGTCACCGAGCTCGAGAGCCCGAGCGGATTGCCCATCGCGAGCACGATGTCGCCGACCTGGAGCGCGCTCGAGCTCCCGAAGTGCGCCGCTCGTATTCCCTTCGGCGGGCTGACGCGCACGACCGCGAGGTCGTCGGGGGCGTAGGTGCCGACGAGCGTTCCCTTGGCCCGCGTCCCGTCGGAGAACAGCACCACGAAGCTCGTCGCGTCGCCGACGACGTGCGCGTTCGTCACGATGTCGCCCTTGGTGTCGAAGACGACGCCCGATCCGAGGCCGGTTGTCGTCATGATCTCGACGACCGACGGCTGGACAGCTTTCACGACCCTGACGAAGTCTTGCTCGAGCGCGACGGTCGGATCCGCCGGCTTGGTCGTCGTGACCGGTGCCGCCTTCTCCGGCGTCGCCGACTGCGGTGTGGCAGAGCTCGTGGTGGAGACGACCGCAGCGCCCGTCCCGCTGCTCACGACTGCGACCGCGAGAACGCTCAGGGCGGTGTAGCGCCGCGCCCCGTGCCGCCGGAGGTGCCTGCTGCTCTTTTCGGGCGTCGTCATCGCTCTCTCCTCGTTTGCTCTCGTCGGCGCTGCCATGTCGGCTGCCGGGCCGACGTGACGATTCCACCGTGACCGGCGGGAAGTCGCGTGGAGAACGGGTGAAGGCGTCGTGGAGGTGCGGCTCAGCGAGCAGGTGGTTCGGCGACCGGCAGGACGACGACGAAGCGCGCACCACCTGCGGCCGGGCTCTCGACGCGGACCTCGCCGCCGTGGGCCTCGACGAGCTGCTTGACGACGGCGAGGCCGATCCCGCTCCCGCCCGAGCGTCGTCCGGCGCTCCCCCGGAAGAACCTGTCGAAGACCTTGTCCCTCTCGTCGGGCGGCACGCCAGGGCCGGTGTCGGCCACCTCGAGCAGCGCCCGTCCTCGCTCGGTGCCGACGACGAGGCGGACCGCACCCCCCGCGGGTGTGAACTTCACTGCGTTGGCGAGCAGGTTGGTCACCACCTGCGCGAGGCGCTCGGGATCCGCGAGGACCGGGACGGGCGAGAGCTCGCGTTCGAGGGTCACGCCGGCGTCGCAGAAGCGACCGTCGAGTGTGTCCGCGGACCGGGCGGCGACGCGCGCGAGGTCGACCGGGCGGCGTGCGAGGCTGAGCCCCGCAGCGTCGGCCGAGGCGAGCGACTGGAGGTCGTCGACCATGCGCCCGAGCCGGAGCACCTCGTCGTGCAGAGACGTCAGCGCATCGGGTCCGGCCTCGCGTACTCCGTCGACGAGTGCCTCGGTCTCGCCACGGAGCACGGCGAGCGGCGTGCGCAGCTCGTGCGCGACGTCGGCGACCATTGCCTGGCGGAGCTGCTCCTCGTGCTCGACGGCGACCGACATCGCGTCGAATGCGGCTGCGAGCTCCCCGAGCTCTCCCGGTCCAGCACCCCCGTCGAGGGCGAGACGCACGCGACGGTCCCCTGCTCCCACCGCGCGCGCGGCCTCGGCGAGCCGCCGGAGCGGACGGACGAGCCTCCCGGTCACGACGACCGAGACGACGAGCGCGACGAGGACCCCGAGTCCTCCGGCGAGCGCAGCCGAGCGGACGAGCGCAGCGCGCAGGCGCTGCTCGGCCGGACTCAGCCCCTGGTCGGGGAAGTCGAGGCGGACGTCGCCGACGACTCGGCCACCGGACACGACGAGCCGAGTCGCCGTGCGGGCTCCCGTGGCTCTGGGTAGGGCACCCGCGTGGAACAGCACGACACCGGTCGCGTCGTCCACCGCGATCCGCGCGCCCGACAGGTCCGCGAGAGCCTCGAGCGGCGCGAGGTCGGCGCCGGTCCATCCGTGGCTTGCCCTGTAGGCGCTGCGCGCCACGGACAGCGCGGCAGAGCTCGTCTCGGCGAGCTGGCTCGTGCGCAGCGCAGCGAAGCTCGATCCCTCCCCGATGAGCGTGAGCGCCGCGAAGAGGGCGAGCACGACGAGCGCGACGGCGACGAAGGCACCCGCGAGGCGCGTGCCGAGCGGACCGAGACCGCGCACGGCGACCGCGCTCAGGGGTCCCGGCGCAGGCCGAGCCGGTAGCCGCTGCCGAGGACGGTCTGGACGATCGTCGGGTGCGCGGGGTCGCGCTCGATCTTGTGCCGGAGGTTCTTCACGTGGGAGTCCACGGTGCGCTCGTAGCCCTCGAACTCGTAGCCGCGCACCCTGTTGATCAGCTCGTAGCGCGAGTAGACGCGTCCGGGCGCGCCGGCGAGCGCGAGGAGCAGGCCCCACTCCGTGGGCGTTAGCTCGACGACGTCCCCGCGAACGCGCACCTCCCGGCGATCCTCGTCGATCTCCATCTCGCCGCCGTAGGACAGCGGTGCTCCTGGTGCCACGCTCGAGTGCCCGCGCCGCAGCACCGCCTGGACGCGTAGCACGAGCTCTTTCGGGCTGAACGGCTTCGTGAGGTAGTCGTCGGCACCGAGCTCGAGGCCGGCGATCCGGTCCTGCTCGCTGCTCTTCGCGGTGAGCATGACGATCGGCACGTCGCTGCGGGCTCGCAGCTCCCGGGCCACGTCCTCGCCCGAGACGTCCGGCAGGCCGAGGTCGAGCACGACGAGGTCCACCGGCGAGCGCTCGACGAAGTGGAGCGCCTCGGCGCCCGAACCGGTGGAGAGCACCACGATCCCTTCTCGCTCGAGGTAGGAGCGCACGAGGTCGCGCAGCTTCGGCTCGTCCTCGACAACCAGCACCGTCGTCGCCACGGAGCACCTCCGCCCCAAGTATCGCCGCGACGGACCCGTCATGGCGCCGCTCGGCGCGGGCGCGTCTCCATCTCGCCTCCACGCCGACTCGACAGCGGCCCCACCGGCCAGGAGTTGCCTTGGGAGCTGGACCCGGGCGTCTGGGATCCAGAAGCCAGCACGGCAAGCAGACAGGAGAATCGTCATGCACAAGCACGTGAAAAGGGCGGTCGCCGCGGTCCTCGCGGCGTCGCTCGCGGCTCCGGCGTTCGCGATCGGCGGTGCTGGCGCGTCCAGCCACGCGACGACGACGAGCTTCCCCCGCAACGAGACGGTGTACACGAGTGGGACGGCGTACAGCCCGCCGACCAACTGGAACCCCCTCAGCATCGGCGCCTACGCGACGGGCACCATCGGGCTTTTGTACGAGCCGCTCTTCTTGTACGACCCGACGGCGAACAAGACCGTCCCGTGGCTCGCGACGAGCGGTTCGTGGACGTCCCCGACGAGCTTCGACATCAAGCTCCGGGACAACGTCACCTGGAGCGACGGCCAGCCCTTCACGGCGGCTGACGTCGCCTACACGATCGGCCTCGCGAAGACGAGCCCGACCGTGCCGTACGCGAACCTCGGCCAGTACATCGCCGACGTCCAGCAGGTCGGCAAGTACGAGGTGGTGGTCGACTTCTCGAAGCCGGCCTACACCCAGTGGCAGAACTTCCTCTACGGGAACAACGCGACGCCGATGCTTCCCGCGCACGTCTGGTCCAAGATCTCCGCGAGCGCGGTGGCGAGCTTCGCGAACCCCCACCCGGTCGGCACGGGACCGATGTTGCTCGACGAGGCGAACGCACAGGAGGTTGCGTACAAGACGAGCACGCACTGGTGGGCGACGAAGGATCTCGGGCTGAAGCTCAAGTTCAACTACCTCGTCGACATCGTCAACGGGAGCAACAACGTCGAGCTCGGTCAGGTCCTCCAGGGCAACATCGACTTGAGCAACAACTTCCTCCCGGGCATCTCGAAGCTCGTGGGCGGGATCTCGTCCAGCTACGGCCTGCAGACCTACTACGCGAAGGCGCCCTACATGCTCTCGGCCAACACCGTGTGGCTAGAGCCCAACATCGCGAAGGCGCCGATGAGCAACGTGAACTTCCGCAAGGCGCTCGCCTACGCGGTGGACCCCAGGCAGATAGCGAGCGTGGTCTACTCGAACATCGTCCAGCCGGCGAACCCGACCGGGCTGCTCCCCAACCTCGCGAGCTATGTCGACAAGGGCGTCGTCGCGAAGTCCGGCTTCTCCTACAACCCGGCGAAGGCCCGGGCGTTGCTGAAGGCTTCAGGGTACAAGGGGCGGACGATCACGCTCGAGGTGCCGAACGGCTGGACAGACTGGATGGCGGCGGCGCAGGTGATCGTCGGTGACCTGAAGGCGGTCGGCATCAACGCGCGGGCGACGTTCCCCGTCTACAACACCCGGGTGGCGGACCTGACGAACGGCACCTACGACCTCGCTCTCGACAACAACGCAGGCCCGAGCGCGACCCCGTGGGCCTACTACGACCGGATCTACCAGCTTCCGATCCAGGGCAAGCAGACGGCCCAGCTCAACTGGGAGCGCGTGAACGACCCCGTCTCCTGGGCTCTCGTCCAGAAGCTCGGCACGACACCCCCGACGAGCACGGCGGCATTGCAGTCGATCTACGCACAGCTCGAGCAGCGCACGCTCGAGACGATGCCGGTGATCCCTCTTTGGTACAACGGCGCCTGGGCCCAGTACAACACGACCTACTGGACCAACTGGCCGTCGGCAGCACCGTCGTCGAACCACTACACGCCGGTGATGTGGGGCGGATGGCTTGGCCAGGACACGACGATCCTCGCACTCGCGGCACTCAAGACTGCGAAGTGAGCCGGTAGGACGCGGCGAAGGAGGCGAGGGATGCGACGGTACTTTGCACGCAAGCTGTTGACGTACTTCCTCACCTTCTTCGTCGCGGTCACGCTCGACTGGGGGATACCTCGGCTGATGCCCGGTGACCCGATCGCCGGTCTGCTTGCGAAGTTCCAGCTGCAGCCGAGCAGCTACGCGGCGCTCCACAGCAGCTACACGAAGGCCTTCAACCTCGGCGAGCCGCTGTGGCGCCAGTACCTCGACTTCTGGTGGGCACTCCTGCACGGCAGCCTCGGGACGAGCATCTACGCCTACCCGGACCCGGTCACGACGGTGATCGAGCACGCGGTCGTCTTCACCCTGGCACTGCTGCTCCCCGCGACGATCCTCAGCTACCTCGCAGGGAACAAGGTCGGTGCGATCGCTGCCCGCCGCAAGGTTCTCGACAACACCGTGCTGCCGTTCAGCTACATGCTGACGGCCACGCCGTACCAGTGGCTGGCCCTGCTCCTCGCGTTCGTGCTTGCCGGCGTGGCGCACGTCTTCCCGATCTCCGGCGGCTTCTCCTACGCTCTCGTCCCGACGCTGTCGTGGGCCTTCCTCTGGAGCCTCCTCGCGCACTGGTTCCTGCCCTTCGCGACGCTGTTCCTCGTCGGGTTCGGCGGATGGGCGATCGGGATGCGCAACCTCATCATCTACGAGCTCGACGCGGACTACGCGCACTTCCTCGAGAGCCTGGGTGCGCCACGGCGCCTCGTGCGCAAGTACGCCTACAAGAACGCGCGCCTGCCGCAGCTCACCGGTCTCGCGCTCTCGCTCGGCACGATCGTCGGCGGCGCGGTGGTCACCGAGATCGTCTTCAACTACCCCGGGATCGGATGGCTCGTCCTCCAGGCGATCAGCAGCGAGGACTACTTCCTCCTCCAGGGGATCTTCCTGTTCATCATCGTGGGCGTCCTGCTCGCGAACTTCGTCGTCGACGTCGTCTACCTGCTGGTCGACCCCCGCACGCGCATCGGGCTCCAGGGAGGCACGCGATGAGCACGGACACCACGACGAGCACGGACACCACGACCGCCCCGCGCCACGAGCTCGTCTACTTCGCCCTGCGCAACCGCAAGCTCGTGATCGGTCTGTCTATCGTCGGGTTCCTCGCGATCGTCGCGATCGTCGCACCGTTGTTCGCACGCTCCAACCCCAATGCTTTCGTGGGCCCACCGATGCAGCCACCGTCCTCGTCGTACCTGCTCGGCACGACGTACTTCGGCCAGGACGTCTACTCCCAGCTCGTCAACGGGCTGCGCCAGAGCTTCCTCGTCGGGGTCATGGGCGGAGGGATCGCCTTCGTCGTCGCGACGGCGGTGGGCTTCACGGCCGGCTACCGGGGCGGGGCGGTCGACGAGGTGCTCAACATGTTGACCAACGTGCTGCTCGTCATCCCGACCCTTGCCCTTCTCATCATCATCGGCGGCTACCTCAAGGGGACGAGCATCGTCTTCGAGGCCGTGTTCGTCGGAGCGACCGCCTGGCCGTGGGCCGCCCGTGCGATCCGGGCGCAGACCCTCTCGCTCGCCTCGAGGGACTTCGTCGGCCTCGCGCGGCTCTCGGGGGTGCGCAGCTGGCGGATCGTGGTCGGGGAGGTGGCACCCAACATGAGCTCGTACCTGTTCCTCACCTTCATCTTGCTGTTCGGCAACGCGATCCTCATCTCTGCGAGCTACGACTTCCTCGGCTTCGGCCCGCCGAACGGCGTGTCGCTCGGCAACATGATGAACCTCGCGTTCGCCTGGAACGCGCTGCAGCTCCACGTGTGGTGGTGGTTCGTCCCGCCGGGCATCGCGATCATGGCGATCGTCGGGGGCCTCTACGTCACCAACGTCGGGCTCGACGAGGTCTTCAATCCCAAGCTCCGGTCGGTGTCGTGAGATGAGCCTCGACGTCCAACACCTCGTGGTCGCCTACCGGACGCTTCGCGGAGACGTGAGAGCGGTCGACGACGTGTCGTTCTCCGTCGCGGACGGCGAGATCATGGGTCTCGCCGGGGAGTCGGGGTGCGGAAAGTCCACGCTCGGCAACAGCCTCGTGCGCCTGGACGGGCGCATGCGCGTCCTCGCCGGACGCGTGCTGCTCGACGGGACCGAGCTGCCGCTCTCGGACTGGGACGCGATGGACGAGTTCCGCTTCAAGAAGATCTCCCTCGTCCCCCAGTACTCGATGAGCGCTCTCAACCCCACGCGGCGCATCGGCAAGATGATCTCCGAGGTCGTCCGCTCCCGGAAGATCCGCTACAAGGACGTGCTGCCCGAGCTCGAACGGCGCCTGCGGCTCGTCGGGCTCCCGACCGACGTCCTCGCGAAGTACCCGATCGAGCTGTCGGGAGGGATGAACCAGCGCGTGGTGATGGTGCTCACGACCCTGCTCGACCCGTCGCTTCTCGTCGCCGACGAGGTGACGTCCGCGCTCGACGTCTCCACCCAGCGCGCCGTGGGGGAGCTTCTCGTGGAGCTGCGAGACCTGGGCATCGTCACCTCGACGATCATGATCACCCACGACCTCTCGATCCTCGTCCAGGTCGCGGACTCCGTCATGGTCATGTACGCGGGCAAGGTCGTCGAGCGCGCGCCGACGGCGACCATCGTCGACGCGCCCCGTCACCCCTACACCAAGCTGCTGATCGCGTCCCTTCCCGAGGTCGGGGTCCGCTACGCCGAGCACGTGCTCACCGGGATCCCCGGGCACCCGCCGTCGCTCCTCGACCCGCCGACGGGCTGTCGCTTCGCGGACAGGTGCCCTTTCGCGTCGGCGGAGTGCGCCGTCGAGCCGCCCCTCGTCGAGTTGGAGAGCGGGCACCTCGTGGCCTGCTGGAAGGCGAGCTAGGAGATGTTGAACCTCGAGAAGCTGTCGAAGTCGTTCCGGGGAGGCTCCTTTGGGAGTGGGGCGATCCCTGCGGTCCGCCAGGTGAGCTTCTCGATCGCCCCCGGCGAGGTCACGTCGCTCATCGGCGAGAGCGGGAGCGGGAAGTCGACGATCGGGAAGATGATCCTGCGCCTGCTGCCGGTCACCTCGGGCACGATCACCTTCGACGGCGTCGACGTCGCGTCGCTCAAGGGAGCGGCCTTGAAGGAGTACTACCGCAAGGTCCAAGGCGTCTTCCAGGACCCCTTCAGCTGCTACAACCCCGTCTTCCGGGTCGACCGGATCTTCACGATGCTCGAGCGCGAGTACTTCGGCGGTCTCGGTGCGCGCGAGTGGAGCGTGAAGCTCCACGCCTCGCTCGAGGCGGTCGGGCTCAACCCCACGGACGTGCTCGGCAAGTTCGCCCACGAGCTCTCGGGCGGCCAGCTCCAGCGGCTCCTCGTGGCGAGGGCGCTCCTGCTCGACATCGAGATCCTCGTCGCCGACGAGGTCATCAGCATGCTCGACGCCTCGACGCGCATCGACGTGCTCAACCTCCTCGCCGGGTTGAAGGCGCGCGGGCTCGGCGTGCTCTTCATCACCCACGACCTTTCGCTCGGCCACTACATCAGCGAGCACACGGTGATCCTGCGCCGCGGGGTCGTCCTCGAGATGGGCGAGACGGCGAAGGTCTTCGGCAACCCGCAGCACTCCTACACCAAGATGCTGCTCGCGTCCGTCCCGCGGCTGCACAGCCACTGGGAGCCACTCGAGCCCGCGGCCGGCTCGGCCGGGCCGGACCGGTTCGAGCCCCGGCGCCCGGCCGTCGCACGCGCCCGGCGGACCCACGCAGGGCCGCCCGAGCCCGTGCCGCTCCTCGTCGAGGTGGAGCAGGGCCACCTCGTCGCCTTCGAGCAGGGCGGTCCAGGGTGACCGGGGCCGACGGTCGGGACGTGTCGGCCAAGCCGGCGCGACGCTCGAGGGTCCCTCCACGGCCGACCGTGGTGCTCTTGGCGTGCTCGGTCGGTGGGTTGGCCGGGGGAGGGGTCGCCCTCGCCGTCGGGGCCGCGCCCGTGGGCCACGCGCTCTGGCTCGCGGTGACGGCACTCGGGATCGCGTCCGCTGCCTGGTGGATCGTCGAGGCCGCGCGCCTGCGGCGTCTCGGGGTCGACGTCGTCGCGCTGCTCGCGCTGCTCGGCACCGTGGTCGTCGACGAGCACCTCGCCGGGGCACTGGTCACCGTGATGCTCGCCACCGGTCGCGAGCTCGAGGCGCGAGCCGCGGCGCGAGCCGGCCGGGACCTCTCGCTGCTCGTCGAGCGCACCCCTCGCACGGCCCGGGTGCACCGGGAGGGAGGTCTCGCGGCCGTGGCCGTCGGCGAGGTCCGGGTCGGCGACCTCGTCGTGGTCGCCTCCGGCGAGGTGGTCCCCGTCGACGGCCTGGCCGAGACCGGGCCCGTCGTGCTCGACGAGTCGGCGCTCACCGGCGAGAGCATGCCGCGGCGCCTGCTCGCCGGGGAGCGCGTGCGCAGCGGAGTCGTCAACGCCGGCCAGCTCTTCGACCTGCGCGTGTCGGCGCCGCCCGGCGACGGGACGTACGCGTCGATCGTCCGGCTCGTCGAGTCCGCGCGGTCCTCGACCTCGCCCGTGCAACGGCTCGCGGAGCGCTACGCGACGTGGTTCGTCGCGGCGAGCCTCGTCGCGAGCGCGGTCGCCTGGGCCGCGTCGGGCTCGCCGGCACGGGCGGTTGCCGTGCTCGTCGTCGCGACGCCGTGCCCGCTCGTGCTCGCCGTTCCCGTCGCGCTCGTCTCGGGGCTCGCGCTCGCCGCGCGCCGGGGCGTGGTCGTGAAAGGCGGTGGGGTGCTCGAGCAGCTGGCCCGTGGTGGGACGCTGCTGCTCGACAAGACGGGCACGCTCACGAGTGGCCGCCCGGTCGTGACCGACGTCGTCTGCACAGACGGTGTCGAGCCGGAGATCCTCCTCGGCTTCGCGGCCTCCCTCGACCAGGTCTCGCCCCACGTGCTCGCCGCACCGATCGTCGCGAGCGCCCGTGCGCGCGGCGTCGCGCTGCAGCTCCCCGGCAGTGTCGAGGAAGTCCCCGGCTCGGGCATCCGCGGCACGGTCGGCGGCACGGTGGTGGCGCTCGGCCGCGCCGAGTGGCTCGGCGCGCAGACGTCGGAGCCGTGGCTGCGCTCGGTCCGACGGCGTGCGGACATCGACGGGACCTCGACCGTCTTCGTCGCCCTCGACGGCGAGATGGCCGGCGCGATCTCCCTCGAGGACCCGGTCCGGCCCGACGCGGCACGCACGATCAGGAACCTCCGCAGGGACGGCTTCGACCGGATCGTGATGGTGACGGGTGACCGCGCCGACTCGGCCGAGTCGGTCGGGGTCGTCCTCGGCGTCGACGCCGTGCTCGCCGAGCGCAGCCCCGAGGAGAAGGTGGACGCCGTGGAGGTGGAAAGGCGCCGGGCGCCGACGGTGATGGTCGGCGACGGGATCAACGACGCGCCGGCGCTCGCCCTCGCGGACGTCGGCGTCGCCCTCGCCTCCCGTGGGTCGAGCGCGAGCTCGGAGGCAGCCGACGTCGTGCTCACCGTGGACCGGCTGGACCGTCTCGGCGAGGCGGTCCTCGTCGCGCGCCGGTCGCGGGCGATGGCGAGGGAGGCCGCGCTCGTCGGGATCGGGCTCTCGGTCGCCGCGATGGGCGTCGCGGGCGTCGGGCTGCTCACCGCGTCGTGGGGGGCGCTCTCCCAGGAGGGGATCGACGTCGTCGCGATCCTCGTCGCGCTCCGGGCGCTCAAGACGGGCCGGCGGCGCACGCTCGCGCCGGGTGACGACACGCTCCTTCGTCACTTCGCGCAGGAGAACACCGCCCTCGTGCCGCTCGTCGCTCGCATCCGCGACGTCGCCGACCGTCTCGGTCCGGACGGCGTGGCCCTCGCGGATGTCGAGAAGCTACGCGCCGATCTCGGCGAGCGCCTCGAGCCGCTCCAGAGCGCCGAGGAGGGGCAGGCCTATCCCGTCGTCGCTCGGCTCACCGGCGGCCTCGATCCGACGGGTGCGCTGCTGCGGGCACATGCCGAGATCCGCCACGACCTCCTCCGGCTGCGCCGCCTGCTCGACGCCGTAGGAGGCGACAGCCCCGACCCGGGCGACGTCCTCGAGCTCCAACGCCTCCTCTACGACCTGCATGCGCTCCTCCGCCTGCACGTCGCGCAGGAGCGTGACGGCTACGAATGGCTCGTCGACGCGGCTCTGCCGCACGCGGAGGGAGCATGATCGGCCAGGGGGCTGGTCGTCGCAACCGCGCGAGCTCGACGCACTCACCCGCGTGACGACCCCGGTGTGGGGCTGGCTCGCGGCGGGCGGGACCATCGGCGTGCTGCTCGTGGCCGACGTGCTGACGAGCCGCGGGAGGGGCGCGCCGACGCTGCGCCGGTCGCTCGTCACGAGCGGAGCATGGATCACCGTGAGCATCGCGTTCGGTGCCGCCCTCGCGCTGACGGAGGGTGGCAGCGTCGCAGGCCAGTACTTCGCAGGCTACCTCGTGGAGAAGTTCCTCAGCATCGACAACATCTTCGTCTTCGCACTTTTGTTCAAGGCATTCGCGGTCCCGCCCGCCTACCAGCACCGTGTGCTCTACTTCGGGGTCGTCGGCGCCCTCCTGCTGCGGGCGGGGTTCATCGCAGCCGGCGCGGCTCTGCTCGCGCGCTTCTCCTTCGTCCTCTACCTGTTCGGTGCGCTCCTCGTCGTCGGTGGTCTGCGGATGCTGCGCGCCGACCACGACGTCGACCTCGAGCACAACTTCGTCGTGCGCGCGGTCCGTCGGCTGGTGCCGGTGACGCCGGACTACGTCGGCGACCACTTCGTGACCCGCGTCGGCGAGCGGCGCTCGGCCACTCCGCTGCTCGTGACACTGCTCGTGGTCGAGGCGACGGACATCGTCTTTGCGACGGACTCGATCCCCGCGATCTTCGGGATCACGCGTGACGTCTTCGTGGTCGTCACGTCGAACGCCTTCGCGGTGCTCGGGCTGCGTGCCCTCTACTTCGTGCTCGCCGGAGTGATGGGCCGCTTCCGACACCTCAAGTACGGGCTCGCGGCCCTCCTCGTGTTCATCGGAGCAAAGCTCGTCCTCTCCGATGTCGTCCACGTCTCGACGCTCGTGAGCTTCGTGATGGTCGCCGTCCTCGTCGGTGGCTCGGTCCTAGCGAGCATCTGGGAGGCCCGGCGCCGACCGTCGGACAATGACGCGGGCACGGGACAGCCAGCTCGACGGTGAGTCTCGCCGATCTCGAAGTCGGCTCGCTCTGTCGTACGCGGTCGCGTTCGTCGTTCCCGCGCTCGACGCAGTCGTCCCGGTGCTGCCGAGCGAGACGGCAATCGTCGCGCTCGGCGTCGCCACCGCAGGTAGCGTCGACCCGCGGATCGCGGTACTCCTCCTGCTCGCTGCCGCAGGTGCGTGCGCGGGGGACAACCTGAGCTACCTCGTCGGCCACCGCTTCGAGCCGTGGGCCGACCGCCGGCTCCTCGCCGGCGGAAGCGGGCGGAAGCGACGCGCCTGGGCGCGGACGACGCTCGAGCACTACAGGGCGCGCCTCATCGTGGCCTGCCGGTTCCTCCTTGGCGGCCGCACCGCTGTTACCCTC
>Ga0078972_1001358_pt1 | contig 92441 bp, 89 predicted proteins | sample YelNatPaOPGAMG01_FD_67568 | JGI IMG/M metagenome (GOLD analysis project Ga0078972, IMG submission 67568) | Hot spring thermophilic microbial communities from Obsidian Pool, Yellowstone National Park, USA - OP-RAMG-01 (SPADES assembly) (version 2) | ecosystem: Environmental > Aquatic > Thermal... | reverse complement strand
CCGATCCCGGTCATCCTTGAAGATCGCACGCCGTTCAATCCCACGAGCGGTGACGTGATACCACCCCTGCGCCAAATCAATCCGTAACGGTCGCGCCATGCCGGCAGAATACCGGCAACAAGAGGGACAAATCAACTCATTTGTTAAATGTTAAGACGTGACCCCGCGAACGCCGCACGATTCGGCCACTTGGCCCTTCCTTGCAGCGAACCTGAGAATGGTCCCGCCATCGTCGTTCGCTAAGTTTACATCTGCACCCTTCTCGATTAGAAACTTGACCATCTTCACGTTGCCCGCGGCTCCACTCTCGAAGAGGGCCGTTTCGCCGAAATCGTTCTTTGAATTGATGCCCGTGCCACCTGATAGGAACGACTGCACCGCATCGGCGTCTCCCCGCGCCGCCGCGTAGGATAAACTATCGGTATAAGTTGCGCCGGCTTTTTTCAGCAATTCGACAAGTTCCTTGTTATCTACTCTGGCGGCATACATGACAGCTGACTGACCCTTCTTGTTTTTCAGATTCACTTCTGCTCCCTCAGCTAGAAGGAGCTTGGCAACTTGGTTTTGCTTCCACATGGCGGCTACCATCAAGGGCGTGACTCCATCTTCTCCCCCATCATTAATGTCAACGCCTTGTGCAACAAACGCCCTCACTTGATTGAGATCACCTGCTTTCACCGCGCTAAACAGGTCGTTCTGCTGTCCAGTGGAACGTGAACTGTTAACCTCGGTAACTCGCGGTGTGGCGGACCGTGCACTGGTAATCCCCCAAAGGGCCAATATGACTGCAATAACGACAGCTTTGTTGTTCATGGTTTTCTCCTATACGATGACGATTTGTTTCGTTTCGCTTGGTTGGCTTTCGGCACCGGCGGCGTTGACGGCGGTGATGCGGATTTCCACCGTCGCGCCGGGGATCGAGTTCGTGCAGCGTGCCGGAGAGGTACCGCCCGGCAGATTGGACTTGAAAACCGGAAAGTTTTTCAGCGTGGCTATGAGAATAGCGCGACAGCGGGTGGCGTTGTCCTAAACGCGCGGTTTGCATGCCCGGCATTCTACGGTTGGTGGCCGGTAGGTCAAGCCCGAACCCGGTTTGTAGGGCAAGCGCCCCGCTTGTCATTCCCCGACAACAACGGCAGGCGGCGCGCCTGCCCAACAATTCCATCACGGCGGCGTGCCGGCGGCGCGCCCCTACCCCACTGAGCTTTTGCCTTGTCGCCGGTCGGCGAAAACGCGATAGCACTGGGCGTGACCACTGAGATCATCTACAGCGCGGCGCACGCGCAGTTCCCGGATACCGAGCCGCTCGGGGGCGGGAAGGCGGTGGCGGATTACCTCTGCCGGGAGTTTCCCGATTGGACGGTGCTCAGCCCGCGGAGTCTGGGGATGATGTCAGCGGAGGGCCTCGTTTCCGCGAGGACGCGGACGCGCAGAAGCGCGTCCCTCCATGAGTTGAACGAATTCCAATACGCCCGGTTCTGCCGGGAGTTCGAGCGGGCAACCACGGCCGCGATTCTCCAACACGATCCGGCAAGCTGCGTCGTGTTGACAAATGACATCAGCGAGGGGCCGGACTTCGCGGCGCTCGGCCGGCGCGGCTACCGGGTCGTCAGCATCTGGCATGTGGATGTGGTGGAGTATTTCACGAAGTTTTACCTGCGCGATTGGGTGCGACCGGAGACGGCCGTGAAGTTTATCCGGTGGCCAAAGCTGGTTTTCCAGAAGCAACGCGACTGTGTCCGGTATGCCAGCCGGTTGGTGGTGCCGTCGGCGCCGATGCGGGAGACGATCCGGCGGTGTTATCCGTGGTGTCCGGCGGAGAAGATCACCGTGTTGCCCTGGGGGAACATCGCAGTGGGACAGGCTTCCAGCCTGTCCGCCGGCGAAGGGATGGACGGGCTGGAAGCCCATCCCACGGACTTTGTGATCATGACATTGAGCCGGTTGTCGCCGGAGAAAGGGATTGAACGGTTGCTGCGGGCGTTGCGACTCGTACCGGAGGATGTGCGGGTTTGGATTTGTGGCGCACCGGCGTACATGGGCGGTCGGCGCTACGAACGGAAACTGCGCCAGCTTGCCGATGACCGGGTCGAGTTCCTCGGCCACGTGACCGGCGAGCGCAAAGCGGCGTTGTTGCGGCGGGCGGATTTGTTTGTGTCGCCGTCCCGGCATGAGAGTTACGGGCTGACAATTGCGGAGGCGCAGGCAGCGGGTTGCCGGATCATTTCGCACGGTCATTACGGGGCGACCGGCACGGTGGTGGATTGCGCCGATCCGGTCGCGCTGGCGGCGGCGATTCGCGCGGCCATTGCCGCAGGCCGGCCCCCCAAAGCGCCGGTCGCGGCGGGGGGACCGTCCTTGGCGGGACGGTTGTCGGAAGTACTCCTTGCCACGGACGGCAATCGCGAGTAGTTTAGCCGCCGAGGTGGCCAATGCAATTGAATGATATCCTAGAGAAGTATCCCCAAGTGCTGAAATTGCGCGATGGATCACAGGTCAAGGTGCGTCCGCTGCAAGCCACGGATGAGCAGGCGTTTCACGCGTTTTTTTGCGCGTTGCCGGAGACGGAGCGGCTGCTGTTCAAGCACCGGGTGACGGATCGGAAGGTGATCCGGCAATGGTGCAAGAAGATTGATTATGGGTGGATCTTGCCATTGCTGGCGCTGGACGGGAAGAAGGTCGTGGCGGACGCATCACTGCATCAGTCGTTGGGCGGTTGGAAACGGCACATTGGGCGCATTAGCGTGGTGGTCCACCCGGACTACCGGCAGCGGGGGCTGGCAACGGCGTTGATCAAAGATTTGATTTATGTCGCCCGCAATATCGGGTTGGAATGGCTGGAGGCGGAGTTCATGGGCGAACAACAGGGCGCACGGCAGGCGTTCGCCAGGCTTGGATTCACCGAGTTGATGTTGCTGAAGGACTACGTCAAAGACATGCAGGCGTTGCCCCATGATTACGTCTTGATGAGGCGGGGACTGAAAACCGACGAGGAGTTCACCGCCGCTGGTGACTGACCACCGGCCAACGCCACTCACGCACCGGTCCGCGCGGAGCGGGTGGTTTTTGTATTGGTGCGTCGGCGTGGTCTTGTTCACAGTGATTCTCCGGGGTGTGTTCCGCACGCGGATCATCGGCCGCGACCGTGTCCCGCGCCGGGGCGGGCTGCTGGTCGTCGCCAACCACATCAGTTTTGCCGACCCGCCGCTGCTGGCGGTGGCCCTGCCGCGCCGGGTGGATTTCATGGCGATGGTGGAAATCTTCCGCCAACCGGTCCTCGGCTGGCTGGTCCGGCACCTGGGCGCGTTCGCCGTGGACCGGGCGCGGGCCGACCACGGTGCCGCGCGCGAGGCGATCCGCCGGCTGCGCGCGGGCCGGTGCGTCGCGCTCTTTCCGGAAGGCGGCATCCGGTTGACGGAGCAATCGGTGCTCGGCGGCAATCCGGTGTTCAAGCCGGGCGCGGGGGCGATTGCCTTGCTCGGCGGCGCCGCCATTCTGCCGGTGGTGATTCGCGACAGCCGGAAACCGTACCGGTGGGCGAACTGGTTCCGGCGCGCGACGATGAGTGTGACGTTCGGGTACCCGTTTTGTTTGTGGGTGCCGCCGTCCCTGCCGGGCCCCGAACGCCGGCGGCTGGCCCGCGAGACGGTGCGCGACCAACTGTTGAAAACCGTTGCACTGACCTGAACCTTTGTTAGAGTCTGCGCTGTGATGACTCCTCTGTTGAGTTTGTTGCTGGCGATCGCGGCGGTCGGCCCGCAATCGCGTCCGGTGCGGTTCACCGCCGCTGATGGTCTGCAGCTCGCGGCGACCTACTACCCGGTGGCCACGAACCCCGCCCCGGCAGTCATCCTCGTCCACGGATTCATGAAGAACCGGCAGGAATGGAGCCCCTTCGCCCTGCTCCTGCAAAAAAATCACATCGCCGCACTCGCGCTCGACCTGCGCGGCCACGGCGACAGCACCCGGCGGACAACCGCGGACGGCGTCGAGTCGTTGGACGCGCAGCAGTTGGGGGGACGCGATTTCACCAACATGACGCTGGATGTGGAGGCGGCGTTCGATTGGTTGACTGACCAACCCGGCATTGACCCGCGCCGCATCGCCATCGCCGGCTCGAGTGTCGGCGCCAACGTCGCGCTCCGCTACGCGCAGTTCAATCCCGACGTGGCCGCGCTGCTGTTGCTCAGTCCCGGCGTACTGTACAAGGGGTTGCGCACCGATGATGTGATGACCCGAATCAAACCGCTCCCGCTGCGCATCGTCGTGTCGGTCGGCGACGCGTACGCATATGAGTCGGCGAAACGGCTGATTGAAGTCCGGCACGAAACGTATCCGGACACGAAGCCCGACGAGGAACTCATCGAGTGCGCGGGCCCGCTGCACGGTACCCACATGTTTACCGGCATCTCGAAGCTGGCACCGCTGTTGGTGAACTGGTTGCAAGAAGTCCTGTGCGCCCGCGCGCCCGCCCCCGCTCCGGGCCCATGATCCCGCTCCGCGACGAGAATCCGACGCGCACCTTTGCCGGGATCACGCTCCTGTTGATGGCCGCCAACGTCGCCGTGTTCGCCTACACGCTGACGCGGCCGACCGCCGCGGAACAGCAGGCGTTCGTGGCCAATTTCGCGCTGGTGCCGCGCGAAATCCTCCGCGCGCCGTCCCTGCCGGTGTACGGCACGGTGTTCAGCTCGATGTTCCTGCACGGCGGGCTGCTCCATCTCGCCGGCAACATGCTCTACCTGTGGATTTTTGGGAACAACATCGAAGACGCCGTCGGGCACCTGCGGTTTGTGTTTTTCTATCTGCTCTGCGGCCTGATGGCGGCCGGGACGCACGTGTACATGCATCCGGACTCGACGGTGCCAACCATCGGCGCCAGCGGCGCGGTGTCGGGCGTGCTCGGTGCCTATCTGCTGCTCTATCCGCGCGCCAAGGTCCTGGTGGCCGTGCCGATCTGGATTTTCATCCGGTTCACCACCGTGCCGGCGTGGTTGATGTTGATGCTCTGGTTCGCGCTGCAACTGCTCAGCGGCTGGCTCGCCGCCGGCAACCCGCAAAGCACCGGCATCGCGTTTTGGGCGCACATCGGCGGGTTTGTCGCGGGGATGGTGCTGATCCCGTTCTTCAAGAAACGGCGCGCCCGGCTGTGGCGCTAGGCGCCGGCATCGTCCGCAACCGCACCAGCGCATTGATCAGCACGGCCACGCCCAACACGGCCAGCAGCAGGCTGACCGACCCGACAAACACGCTGCCGGGGCCAAAAAGGTTCCGCCGCACGAGTTGCGCCAGCGCCGTCAGCGTGGTCACAAACATGAAGATCATCGGGAGCAAAATGTAGATCGCCTTGCGTCCCTGCGACCGCAGCCAGGTATAAACCACCAACAACGCCAGTGCGCCAAGCAATTGATTCGTCGCGCCAAAGGCCGGCCAGATCGCTTTCCACGCCGGGATGGGCGTGCCTTGCGGGCCGGGAATCTCCACAAACACCATCACCGCCGGCAATGCCAACGTCAGCGCCGTCCCCAGCAATCGCCCGGCGGCACCGCGCAACCGCAGCAGTTCTTCGAGAATGAACCGCGCCAGCCGGGTGCAGGTGTCGAGCGTCGTCAGCAGAAACGTGCTCACCGCCAGCAACCCGAACGTCGTCCCCACGCGCGGACTCAGGCCGAACACCGCCACGAATTGGCCCACGCCGCTCGCGAAAATGCCGACCGGCGTCTGCCCCCCGGTGGGTTTGCCGGCCAAGACCATCACCGTCGCCAACGCCACCACCGCCAGCAACCCCTCGGTGAGCATCCCGCCGTACGCGACCGGGCGGGCGGATTTTTCATTGTCGAGTTGTTTCGAGGTTGTCCCCGACGCGACCATGCAATGAAACCCGCTGATCGCCCCGCAGGCCACCGTCACGAACAAGGTCGGATACAACAACCCCAGTTGCGCGTCGTTCCACCCGCAAAACGCCGGGTAGGCCACCGTCACGTGCCCGGTCAACCCGGCCGCCACCGCGCCAATCGCGCCGCCGGCCAGGCTGGCGAACAACAGATAGGCCGATAAATAATCGCGCGGCTGCAACAACACCCACACCGGCAGCACCGACGCCAAAAAGCAATACCCCAACAACACCAAGCTCCAGGTGTTCTTGGCCGAGCCGCCCACCGCCGGCATCAGGTCGGCCGTCAACGGCAACTGCAGTCCCACCCACAACGCCACGAACACCAGCGGCACAAAAATCAACGACCCACGCGCCAACGACAGGCCGAACCGGTAGATGGACAACCCAAACGCGACCGCCAACCCGATGTACAACAACGACGCCGTCGCCACCGCCCCACCCTGTTCGGCCCCTTCATCCAAACTCGGCACGAAACTCGACGCCGTCAGATCGAGAAACACGATGATGACATACACCATCGCCACCCAGGTGAAGATCAGCAGCAGGTAGTAGGTGCCGGGACTCAGGTATTCCCGGCACACCTGCCCGATGGAGCGCGCCCGGTGCCGGACACTGGCGATCAACGAGGAAAAATCATGCACGCCGCCGATGAAAACGGAACCGAGAACAATCCACATCAACACCGGCACCCAGCCAAAGGCCAACCCGGCAATGATCGGTCCCACAATCGGCCCCGCCCCGGCAATGGAACTGAAATGATGGCCAAACAGAATCAGCGGACGCGTCGGCACATAGTCCACGCCGTCGTTTTGCGTGTGGGCGGGAGTGGCGCGCCCGGTCTCCACATGAAACTTGCGTTCGAGGAACCGGCCATAGAACCGGTAGGCCAACCCGAACACCGCCGCCGCAATAATGATCAACATCGCCAGACTCATCGCTCATTTCTCCATCCGGGTATCGCCCGGCGCAGCCGTTCGAAAACTCTGCCACACGCGCACCGGCATGAGGCCGAGGACAATCACCGCCGCGTGACCGGCATTGAACAGCATCAGCCACTTGAACGCCGCGTCCATGAACCCGTAGCTGTGCAGGCCGATGCCGAGCATATTGACCCCAAACCACGAAAACGCGGTCACGATGTTACCGAAGATGGCGAGGTTCATTAGGCCGCGGTCCTCGACGAGTTTCCCCCACCGGGCTACTTTCGCGGCAGGAGTTCAGCCCGAAGCTTCTTGAGGGTGACGCCTTTCAGAAGCGTGGCGCGTTCCTTGGTGTAATCGCCGCGACCGGTTTCGTATTGGTGAATGAACTGGAGCGCGCCACCGGGACCGAGCTTTTCCACTAACGCAGCGAAACCTTGGACGGCGATTTCATGGGGCGTTTGATATGTGTGCGTCTTCATAGTTTCCATTCCCGTACAAAATCTATCACATCCGTCACCTGTACGCCTAGCTTCACGCATTCGGCGCGAGTGAGGATTTCATCGTCCACAGTGACAAAGCAATCAGCCCGGAGCGCTTCGGCAAACGCCAGATGGAGCGCGTCCATGTCGCGGAAGCCTTGCCGGACAAGGTCCTCGGCGCGGTTGAGCACGGCCGGTGTCGCCGGGGCGGAGTTTCCAATCCATTTAAGCAGCGTTTCGACTCGCGCCTTCCGCTGTTGGTTCGGGTTGCGGCGGTTTTCGGCGGTCAACGCCGCGGAATTGCAGAGCGTCAGCGTCCCGCCATCAGCCGCTTCCAGAATGCGCGTCACGGCGGCGGTCTCGATCAGGATGCGCCCTTGCCGTTGGTCGTCGAACGGTCGTTTCAAAGCACACATGTCGAGATAGATTTTCACTGCCGGTAGAATACGTTGCAGCGTGCGCGCCGGTCAAGACTCGCGAAAGCTGCGCCACCGCCGCACCGGCATGAGGCCGAGGACAATCACTGCCGCGTGACCGGCATTGAACAGCATCAGCCACTTGAACGCCGCGTCCATGAACCCGTAGCTGTGCAGGCCGATGCCGAGCATATTGACCCCAAACCACGAAAACGCGGTGATGATATTGCCAAAGATCACGAGGTTCATCAAGCCGCGGTCGCGCACGAGGCCGCCCCGGCGGGCATGGAGGATGATCGCGTACCAGAGCACAATCAACAACGCGCCGTTCTCCTTCGGGTCCCAGCCCCAGAACCGGCCCCAGGATTGGTCCGCCCAGATGCCTCCCAACACGGTCCCCACCGCGCTGAACAACAACGTAAAACAAACAATCGCATACACCATGTCCGTGAGCGCCCGGCCGAGAGTGGACGGGGCGACCGGCCGCGCCAGCCACGGCGTGAACACGCCCAGCAGGACGTACCCCAGCGCCAGCCCCCCGGCCACGAACGCCGCGCTGTAGCCCAGCGTGATCGTGATGACATGCGTCGCCAACCAGAAATTCGTGTCGAGCACCGCCCGCAACATTTCCATCGTGTCGCCGCCGAGCGCGAGGTTGTGGGCAATCAACAACGTCACAAACCCGGCCAGCCCGGCCACCGCGCTGCCGAAGCCAACAGGGTACGTGCGTTCCAAAATCAACCCCAGCACGCACGCAGCCCAGCCGATGAAAATCGCCGACGAATACAGATTGGTGACCGGCGGTCGGCCGGCCAGCACCATGCGAAACACCAGTCCGCCGGTATGCACCACCAACGCCAGGCAAATGAGATACAACGCCGACCGGCGCAACGATTCCGCCAGGCCCGGCCACAGCTCCAACGTCACCAGCGCCGCCCCGGCCAGCACGAACGCGAAAATGTAGATGATCGTGGCGTGAAGGAACGGCTGGATCCGGTTGAAATAGAATTCCGCCCGGCCCCTGGCCACCGCCCGCGCGAACCGGGCCGCCAGCCAATCCCGGTAACCGTCCACGGCGGCATTGAACCCACCGGCATCATCGTTGCCGTAGGCGGTCGCCAGCCGCGCATAAAAACCAACCGCCGGGGAGATCGTGCCGTCGTGGAGGGCGGTGAGCAGAGCGGTGCCGATGTTGTCCCAGTTGTCGTTGTCGGCCGGGTCTGCCGGGGGCACCGCCAGCGGCAACGCCGTCTGCGCCAGCGCCTCCCATTGGCGCACGGCCGTCGCGAGTTTCCGGAACGATTCATCGTCGTGCTTCGGCCGGTCCGACCGCGCCCGGAAAGCGGCGAGTTGGGTTTGGTAGTCCGCCACCAACTCCGCGAAGTTGTGCGCGCCGGGCGGCTGAATGCTGCTCTTCAGTTGCTGGTACAAGGCCAGCGCGTTGGCGAGTTTCAGCACTTGCTGTTGGTAAGTCGTCCGCTGCGCGCCCGGCACGAGGCTGGCGTGTTGCCCCTGCCGCGTCACCTCCGGCAGGAGCGGCGCGAGTTCCTGGAACGTGTAGTAGCGCAGCCCGGATTTCACGAGCCCGGTTTCGTCCAGCTTGAGTTCGCTGATCAGTTCGGGATGATGAATCAGAAAGATCGGCCGCGTGTCGGCCAGCGCCGGCTTGCACATGACTTCCAACAACCACGCGGTGGCGTTGAGTTTCTTCGGATGCCGCCAGAACTTCCACGACGGCACCTGTTCGAGCGGGACATCCCCGGTGCCGCGGATCTGAAGCAACGCGTTGCGCCCCACCGAATCCCAGGGCTGGAGGCGGCCGTTCATCAGCACCGGCCACCGGCCAAATTCCGCGGTGTGAAATTTCCCCTCCCGTTTCGGCAGCAGCACCGCCACGATGTCCGCGCCAAACAACGCGAGGAAAAACCACGGCAGCAGTTTGTGCCACCGGCTCATCCGGCCCTCCGTTGGCGGACGAATTCCGCCAGATGCATCAGGAACTGCCACGTCAACCCGACGCTCACGACCACGCAGGCAAAATACGGCGTCAGCCAGCTCGGATTGCGCACCACCTGCAAGACCGTGCCCCGATTGTCGCGGTCGAAGCTGGATTGATAATACGTCTCGCCGGCATAGCGCAGCGGATGGTTCATGGAAATCAACACCTCCCGGTCCTCGCCCGTGTCGGGCCGGCGCACCCGCACCCGGCTGGAAAAGTTTTTGGGAATGTCCGTGCCGGGATACTGGTCGTGGCGGAACTCGAGCAACTGGATCGTGAACGGCTTGTAGTAGCGGACCGGCCGCAACACCAACTCATACCGGCGCCCCTGCACCGTGACCGGTTGCGGTTGCTCCAGAAACGCCGAGACAAAACAGCTCCCGGCGCCGCCCAATTCCACAATTCCCGACGGCAGATCGCGCTGGTCCGGCACCGTCACCTGCGGCAACTCGCGCCACCACAATCCCGCCTGCACGGGCACCTCGACGTGGCCCGGCACCGGGTTGGCGGCGACCGACGAGTTGGCGTAGAACTGCCGGACCCGCAGCGGGAACGGCAACGCGGGATGGCTGATTTCCGCGCCCGGCCGCAAGCGGCTGCCCGGGATCGCCACCACGGTGTCCACCGCGGCGTCGGTCGTGTCCACCACGGCCAATTCAAACCGGGTGGGCGATTCGGAGTAGTTTTTCGATTCGCCGTGCCGGAGATGGAGCACGCTTTCGGTGGCCAACAGATCGGTGAGCAGTTGGCCCACGAGCAGCAGCACCACGCCGAGATGAATGAGCGCGACGCCGAGTTTGCGCCCGCCCGGCCGGTAATAGCGCCAATGGGCGGCAAACAAGTTCACCAACAACAGCGCGCCGAGCAGGTACCCGCCCGGGAAGATCGGCACCCGCCAGCCAGTTTCGCCCGGCGACCAGTAGATGAACACGCTGCGGAAAAACTCCGCCTGCGCCCGGTAGAGGCCGCGGCTCACCTGCGCCAGCGTCCCCCAAAACACCAGCACCAACGTGAGCGCCAACAGCGCCACCGTCAGCCGCAACGACGTGATCACGCGATAGACCCGGTCGAGCATGTCAGAACCGCACTCCCTGCACAAACTCGATGAAAGCCGGTTTCTGTGGGGCGACCCCCGCGGGGCTGCCGGTCATCTTGAAAAACCACGTCGTCCCCTCGCGCCGGTAAATCACCGCCAGAATCTGCGTCGCCTCGCCCGCCGCCTCGTACAACGCCGCCGGCTGCCCCGCGACCGTGACCGGCTGCGCTTGTTGTTGCAGTTCCTCCGCCGTGATGGCCGGCAGGCCGACCTGCGACCGCCACCGGTTGACGTTGCTCAAATCATCGCCGCCGCCTGCCAACGGAATCACACTCACCTCCGCCGGCTGCCCGTCCGGCCCGGTCACCCGAAACGACGCCACGCGCATGCCCGCCGCCGGAACTTCCTCCCAACCCGCGGGCGTCCGCCACGTCAACCGCGGGGCCGGCGGCGGCGGATGTTCCGCCGGCATTTCCGGCATGGGTTGTGGCTCTTTCGGAACGCGATAGACCCGGATCTCCTCGCGGCCACAACCGGCTGCGAGCAAGACCGCGGCGCTCATGATTGTCCAGACCCGTTTGCCCATGATGAACTGTGCGCACTCTACACGCACCCGCCGCGCGGCACAAACGCGCGCCGCGACGTTACCCGCGAAATTCCGGCTTGGCATCCCGGGTCATCAGATCGCGGACACTGAGAAGGGGGGATTTCCCCGCATAGAGCGTGGCATACACCTCGGCGGTGATCGGCATTTCCACACCGTGTTTTTGCGCCAACTGCCACGCCGACTTTGCCGTCCGCACGCCTTCGGCAACCATCTGCATCCCGGCGAGCACGGCCTCCGGCTTCTCGCCCCGGCCCAGTTGTTCGCCGAACGCCCGGTTCCGGCTGTGACGGCTGAATGCCGTCACGATGAGATCGCCCACTCCGCTCAACCCGAAAAACGTCTCCGGCCGCGCCCCGCACGCCACGCCGAGCCGGGTCATCTCCGCCAACCCGCGCGTGCACAGCGCCGCCTTCGTGTTGTCCCCAAACCCGATCCCGTCGCACCAGCCGGCCGCCAACGCGATGACATTCTTCATCGCGCCGCCGAGTTCCACGCCAATCACATCGTCATGCGTGTACACGCGGAACCGCTCGTTCATAAACACCTGCTGCACCCGCGCCGCCGCGCGGCCGGCCGCCACGACCGCCGTCGGAATGCCCCGCCCGACCTCCTCGGCGTGACTCGGTCCCGACAACACCGAGGCTTCCCGGCCCAATTCCTGGGCGATGACTTCGCTCATCCGCGCGTCGGTATCCACCTCAATGCCCTTCGCGACGTGGACCAGAGCCGCGCCCGGTGGCAGGTACGGTTTCAACTGCCGGCAGATCGCCCGCATCCCGTGCGACGGCACCGCCAGGACCACCAGCTCCGCCGCGCGCAACGCCGCCGCCGGGTCGAGGGTCACCGGCATTTCCGCCGGAATCTTCACGCCCGGCAGGAACACCTTGTTTTCCCGGTGCGCCTGCAGGGGTTCGACCTCCGCCGCGAGCCGGCCCCAGAGGGTCACGGAATGCCGGTTGCCGTGCAGCAACACCGCCAACGCCGTCCCCCACCCGCCCGTGCCGATCACTGTGATGTTCATGAGTGTTTCGCCCCCACCCGGTGTTCCGTGCCGGCCCACAACCGCTGGATGTTCGCCTGGTGTTTGTAAATCACCAGCACGCCGACCACGACCGTGAACCAAAACAACTCCGGTTGCCAAAACCAGGTGGCCACCGGCATCGCCGCCGCCGCGCAAATCGAGGCCAGCGAGACGTACCGGAACAACCCAAACACCACGCCCCACACGGCCACCGCGCAGAACCACGGCCCCGGCAACATCGCCAACATCGCCCCGGCCGACGTTGCCACGCCCTTGCCGCCGCGAAACTTCAGCCAACACGTCCAGTTGTGCCCGGCCACCACGGCCAGACTGCAAACAATCTGCAAGTGGTGATCCCCGCCAAACAGCCGCGGCGCGAAAAACACCGGCACCCACCCCTTCAACGCGTCCACCAACAAGACCACAAGGCCCGGGCCTTTGCCGAGCGCCCGCATCACGTTCGTCGCGCCAATATTGCCGGAGCCGACCCGGCGGATGTCAACCCCCCGGGCTTTGGCCCAGAGATAGCCGGTCGGAATCGAGCCGAGCAGGTACGCCCCCAGGGCGCACCCGATAAAAATGGCCACCGTCATGCGCGCGACTTTAGCAAAAGCAAACTCAGCCCGGCAATCACAACGCAGCCGGCCACAAACCAGTCGCCATACCGGGTGTAAACTGTCAGCGGCGCCGCCACCGGTACCGTCAACTCGCAGTTCACGCTGCCGGGCGCAAACGGCTCCAGCCGGGACCGCAACATGCCGCGTTCGTCCACGATGCAGGTCACGCCGTTGTTCGTGCACCGCACCAGCGGCCGGCGGGTCTCGATGGCCCGAAACCGGGCATTGGCCAGGTGCATCTCCGCCGCCGGCGATTGTTTGAACCAGGCGTCATTGGTCAGGTTCACCATGAACTCCACGCCGCGCCGGACGAATTGCCGGTATAGTTCCGGCACCGTGTCCTCGAAACAGATCACCACGGCGAATCTCGTTCCGTCCGAAGGGCCTCGCTTCTGCGAGGCCGCATCCTCGGTCTGCGGACGCGCGGAAGCGCGTCCCTCCATTTCGAACACCGTGAACTCCCGGCCACGCTCCAGGCTGCCTTCGATGGGCGTCAGCCAGCTCAGGAACGGCACCGCTTTCCGCCACGGCACGTATTCGCCGAACGGCACCAGATGAATCTTCCGGTAGATCTGCGGAATCACGCCCTCCGGTCGCACCAACACCGCCGCGTTGAACACTTCCGGCGGGTGCGAGTGCGGCGTGAAATCCAGCGTGCCGGTCAGCAACGGGGTCCGCGCCCGCGCGGCGATGTTCGTGACCAGCCCGAACGATTCCGCATCGTACCGGACCGCCTCCGGCGTGGCCGTTTCCGGCCAGATAATCAGGTCCACCGGCTGATACGCCAACGCCTGTTCCGTCAACGACCGGTACCGCTCCAGAATCATCGGTTTCTCGGCCGGGTTGAACTTCAGGTTCTGTGAGATGTCGCCCTGCACCAACGCCAGCCGCAACGTCCGCCCCGGCTGCTGCCGGCGCAGATGCTGGACGCCGTTCAGAAACGCCGCGCACACCAACAACATGGCGACGTAGAACTCCCAACTCGGCCGGCGCATCGGCTCGCCCGCCCGCATCTGCCGCAGGAACCGCCGGACCGTGATGAAGAACGCGAGGTTGACCACCGCAACCAGCGCCGACACGCCGTACACCCCGGTCACGTCGGCGAACTGGATCAGCGGCAACGCGGTGTGTTGCGACACGCCGAGCATGTTCCAGCCGAACCCGCCGAAGAGGAACCAGCCGCGCACCCATTCCAACACCACCCACCCCGCGCTGCCGGCCACGATGGCGAAAAGATTCCGCGGCACCGAATCCGTTTCCGGCAACAGCCGCGCCCACCACATCGCGCCCAGCCCAAAGTACAACGCCAAAAACCCCGCCAACCCCGCCGCTCCCGCCACCGCCAGCACCACCGGTGTCCCGGCCACGGTCGTGCACACGATCCACCACACCGTTGCGCCGAAAAAAACCAGCCCGGCCAGATACCCGCGTCGGAACGCCGCGCCGGTGGTTGCGCCGCGGACGGCAAACAACAGCGGCACCAGCGCCACCCACGCCATCTGCCCGGCCTCGAACGGCGGATACGCCACCGCCAGAAGCAGTCCGGTGCTGACCGGCAACAGCCAGCGAAACACAAACGGTTTGAGATTCGTCCACATGAAAACGCCGCGAAGATACCAAACCCGCCCGGCCAGAGAAGCCAAATCCCCCATTGCGGAGGGTCACGCTTCCGCGTGACCGCCGCCTTCCGCGAGCGGGTTCAGGTCATTTGTGGCCACAGATCCACACAGATCTGCACGGATGGATTGCCGGGTACATCTGGGCACGACCACCATTCAATCAGTCGTTGTCATTCTGAGCGAAAGCGCAAGCCGAGCCAAGCGAGACGCCGCTGTCGTGTGCGGCAAATCTCTGTCTTTCTTCGACAAGCCCTGACGCAAACGACCGAGACCCTTCCCCTGCGCGGCTCAGGGCTTTGGCAGGACGCTCCGGGTGACCGGCCGGGTGATGGTGGCGGTGCCCAGATGCGCACGCCGCTGCGAGCCTACTTGCAGCCATGAAACATCCCCGTGCCGGACGGTGCCGCGAGCAGGCTCGCCGGCGGCAACCCCGCGCCGATCACGCGTTCTTGCCGCAACAGTGCTTGTATTTCTTGCCGCTGCCGCAGGGGCAAGGCTCGTTGCGGCCAACCTTCGGTGCGTCGCGTTTGATGGGCGCGGCGGCTTGCGCGATGGCTTCTTCGACAACATCGCTGCCACCACGACCGGCGGCGACCGCGGCTGGTTGGCGTTGCGCCGCCGCCGCGGCGGGCTGGGCAAACGCGCTGCCGGCGGTCAGTTCGGGACCGCTGAGTTGCATCGGCAGGGCGCGCAGGAAATTCTCAAACGCGGCGAGCGAGGAGGCCGACCGGAAAACGTTGGCGGCGATCTCGCTTTTGACGTTGCTCATCATCTCCTCGAACATGGCAAACGCTTCCGACTTGTATTCGGTCAGCGGATCGCGCTGGCCGTAGCCGCGCAGGCCGATGCCGACGCGCAACTGGTCCATGTTGTAGAGGTGTTCCTGCCAGAGCCGGTCGAGGGCGTTCAACACAATGAGTCGCTCGATGGCTTTCAACGTGTCCGGCTGTTCGTTGGCGGCCTTGGCTTCGTAGGCTTTGGTGACCCGGTCGAGGATGTATTGCCGGACCTCCTCGGGCGTTTTGTGGGCGAGTTGATCCTGCCGGAGTCCGATGGGGAAGGCGAAGTTCGCCCACTTGATCAGCCCGGCGTAGTTCCATTCCTCTTCGGGTTTGTCGTCCGGCAAGTGTTCGGCCACGCGGGCCTCGATGACTTCCTCGATGATCTCGAAGATCGCCGCGCGCGGGTTGTCGCCGTGGATGATCTCGTTGCGGAAGCCATAAACAACTTCGCGCTGCTTGTTCATCACGTCGTCGTATTCGAGCGTGTGTTTGCGGATGGCGAAGTTGTGCTCCTCGACGCGGCGCTGGGCGGTTTCGATGGAGCGGTTGAGGAGCGGATGCTGCAACTCCTCGCCTTCTTTCATCCCCAACTTCTCCATGATCGAGGCAATGCGGCCGCTGGCGAACAACCGCATCAGATCGTCTTCGAGCGAGATGAAGAAGTGCGAGCTGCCGGGGTCGCCCTGCCGGGCGCAGCGGCCCCGCAACTGCCGGTCAATCCGCCGCGCCTCGTGGCGTTCGCTGCCGATGACGTGCAGGCCGCCCAATTCCGCCACGCCGGGACCGAGCTTGATGTCGGTGCCGCGGCCGGCCATGTTGGTGGCGATTGTGACCGCCCCGCGCTGACCGGCACGGGCGACAATCTCCGCTTCCTGCTGGTGATATTTCGCGTTGAGGACGTTGTGCGGCACCCCCTGGCGCTTCAACATCCGGGAAAGCACCTCGCTCGCGTCCACGCTGACCGTGCCCACCAACACCGGCTGGCCGCGCCGGTGACAATCCGTGATTTCCTGAATGATCGCGTTGTATTTCTCGCGCCGGGTTTTATAGACCGTGTCGTTGAAGTCTTTGCGAATACAGGGTTTGTTGGTCGGGATGACCACCACGCCGAGTTTGTAAATGTTCTCGAACTCGGTCGCCTCGGTCTCGGCTGTGCCGGTCATGCCGGCCAGTTTCTTGTAGAGCCGGAAATAGTTCTGGATCGTGATCGTCGCCAGGGTCTGCGTCTCGCGCTCGACCGTGACGCCTTCTTTGGCCTCGATCGCGCCGTGCAACCCCTCGCTCCAGCGCCGCCCCGGCATCAGCCGCCCGGTAAACTCGTCCACAATGATGACCTTGCCGTCCTGGACGACGTACTCGACGTCCTTCTCGAACAGGCAGTAGGCGCGGAGCAGTTGGGAGATGTTGTGGATCTTCTCGCTGCGTTCGTCGAATTGCTGCTGGATCGCCGCCTTGCGTTTTTCCTTCTCGGCGTCCGGTAACGGCTGCGCGTCAATCTCGTGCAGCGCCGTCACCAGGTCGGGGATCACAAACGCATCCGGGTCGTTCGGGCTGAGAAACTTCCGGCCTTTCTCGGTCAGATCGGCGTCGTGCTGTTTCTCGTCAATGACGAAATACAGCTCGTCCTTCAGTTCGATCATCTCTTTCTTGCTGGAGTCGGCCAGAATCGCCAACTCCGCCTCGTCCACCAACCGCCGGTAGGCCGGTTCCTCCATCATTTTCAACAACTGCTTGTTTTTCGGCATGCCGAGCTTGACCTGATAGAGCAACCGCCCGGCTTCCTTCTCCGGGTCCGGCTCGTCGGCGCGCGGTTTGCGGTTCTTGGCGTTCTCGAGCAGCTTGCGCGCTTCGTCCACCAGCCGGTTGCACAACATCGTTTGCGCCCGGTACAGCTCGGCCACTTGCGGTTTGTATTTGTCGAACTGATGCGTCGTGACGGTGGACGGCCCGCTGATGATCAACGGCGTCCGCGCCTCGTCAATCAGGATCGAGTCCACCTCGTCCACGATGGCGTACCAATGGCCGCGCTGCACTTGCGTCTCGGCGGAGGTGGACATGCCGTTGTCGCGCAGGTAATCGAACCCGAACTCGGCGTTCGTGCCGTAGGTGATGTCGCACTGGTACTGCTGGCGGCGGATCGGCGGCGGCTGGTCGTGTTGGATGATCCCGACCGTCATGCCGAGAAACTTGTAAATCTCGCCCATCCACTCCGCGTCGCGGGCGGCGAGGTAATCGTTGACTGTGACGAGATGGGCGTTGCCGGCCAGGGCGTTGAGGTACAGCGGCATCGTCGCCACGAGCGTTTTGCCTTCGCCGGTGGCCATTTCGGCGATCTTGCCCTGATGCAACACGATCCCGCCGAGAATCTGCACATCGAACGGCACCATGTCCCATTTGTAGGGGCGGCCGCGCACCAGCCACTCTTTGCCGCACAACCGCCGGCAGGTGTTCTTCACCGCCGCAAACGCTTCCGGCAACAACGCATCAAGCGATTCGCCCTCCGCCAGCCGCTTCCGAAACTCCGCCGTCTTCGCCCGCACCTGGTCATCGCTGAGCTTCTGGTACTCCCGTTCAATGACGTTGACCTGCTCGACAATGGGCCAGAGCCGCCGCAATTCGCGGGCGTTCTTCGACCCCATGATTTTTTTCAGAATCCAGGCAATCATAAATGCTTTGTCACCCTGAGCATAGCGAAGGGTCTCACGACTGGCGAGATTCTTCGCTTCGCTCAGAATGACAGCCTACGGCTGTCAGCTTCCCGGCTTGACCACCGGCTTTCCTTCCTTGCACATTGGACACGCCGCCGGCTCGAACGTTTCGATGTGCAACCGCAGCAAACTCCGCAACGGCACCCCGAAACTTGCCGCCCCGCCCGACCGGTCCACCAACGTCCCCACCGCCACCACTTCCCCGCCGCGTTGTCGGACAATCTCCATCGTCTCCTGCACCCGGCCGCCGCGCGTCACCACGTCCTCGACGACCAGAAACTTCTCGCCCTTGCCGACAACGAAGTTGCGGCGGAGTTCGAGCTGACCGGCGGCGTTTTTTTCCGCGAAAATATGTTTCAGGCCGAGCGCCCGGGCGACTTCGTGCCCGACGAACAGCCCGCCCATGGCCGGCGAGATCACCGCGTCGGCAGCCGGCAGCTGGGCCGCCAACGCCGCGCACAGCCGTTCCGCGTGCCGGGGATACTGGAGCACCAGCGCACACTGAAAGTATTGCCGGCTGTGCAACCCCGACCGGAGCAGAAAATGCCCTTCGAGCAGCGCCTGCGTCTCGCGGAAGATTTGGAGGACTTCAGTGTCGTTCATGCGGCTCCGTGGAGTGCGCGGCTTGACGCCGAATCCGTTGCGCTCTGGCGAGTCAAGCCGCGCCACAACAAAGCGGTGTCAAGCCACCGCACTCCCTGCCGGCAACTCACGCCTTCACCACCCATCGTGGATCAGCTTTGCTGGCTTGCTCGACTTCCCGGCGTTTCGCCTCGAATCCGTTGCGGCCCATCAACGCGTAGGTGTTGACCTTGCCGAGTTCGACCCCCGGCTGATCATAGGCATTGATGTCGTACAACTCACCGGCATACGCCGTCTGCATCTCCAACAGGTAGAGCAACGCGCCCACCGTCCGCTCGTCCACTTTTTTCAGCCGGATCGCGCAGTTCGGCTTGCCGGATTGCGTCAACGCCAGTTCGGTCGCGCGGGCTTCGGCGTTGATCAACTCGTTCATCGTGTGCCCGCCGAGATACTTCACCGCCGCGTACTCCGGAAACGCATGCGGAATCGCCACCTTCGCGTGGAACTCGTCCACCGTCAGAAACGTCACGACCTTGTCAAACGGCCCCTCGATGTACAGTTGCATCACGCTGTGCTGATCGGTCGCGCCCACGGCCTTCTCCGGCGTCTGACCGCAATGGACAATCTTGCCGGCGCGGTTGACCCGTTTGCCGAGGCTCTCCGCCCAGAGTTGCCGGAACCAGTCCGCCACATCCCGCAACGCGTGACTGTACGGCATCATCACCTGGATATTCTTGCCCTTCGCCTTGTCCATCAAGTAATGCAACGCCGCGCCCGTCAAGGCCGGGTTCTCCCACAAATTCTTCGACTTCTTGCACACCGCGTCCATCTCCGCGGCGCCCTTGAGCAACTCGTGAATATCAATCCCGGTCACCGCCGCGCTGAGCAATCCGACCGCGCTGAGCACCGACCACCGCCCGCCCACGTCCGGCGGAATCGGCAACGACGCGTAGCCGTACTTCCTCACAATCTCCCGCAACTCGCCCTTTTCCGGGTCCGTCGTGATGACGATGTGTTCCGCCGCCCGTTCCGGGCCGAGTTTCTTGATCAACGCCTCGCGGAACACCAGAAACTCGCTCATCGTCTCCGCGGTGCCGCCCGACTTCGTGATCACGTTGAACACCGTGTTCTCGAGGTCCACCGCGTCGAGCAACGCGGCGATCCGGTCGGGGTCAACATTGTCCGGCACAAACAACCGCGGCCCGCGCCGGGGCGGCCGGATGAGGTGATTGTATTCCGGGTGGTTCAACGCCGAGTGCAACGCGATGTTGCCCAGCGCCGACCCGCCGATGCCGACCACGACGAAGTTGTCGCACCGCTCGGCAATCTCGCTGGCCAACGCGTCCACCTCGTCGGCGAGCTTCGTGTTGTACGGCAACTTGCGAAAGCCGGGCGGGTTCTTCTCCACGGCCGCCGCCGCCGCGTCCAACTTCGGCCCGAGCGCCTTCAGTTCCGACTCGGTAATCCCGTGATCCCCGACTCGTTCCGCCATCAAATTGTTGAAGTCATACCGCAAATTCAGCATGGTCAATTGCCTCCAGAGTGCGGAGCTTTATCGCAGATTCCCCCACCCCCGGCAACAGAGAACTGTGGCCCGGTGGCACCGTCCCTACCGGACTTCGAGGGGGGTGCCGACTTGGAGGTTGAACTGCTTGGCGGCGTGGCCGGTGTTGATGGCAATTTCGAGAAAACCGGTCGAACCAATCAACGCGAGCGGTTGGCCGGCCTCGACTTCTTTGTAAAACTTCTTGAGCGGGCACGTCTGTCCCCCCGGCAGCGCGACCGTCAGCTCTTTTCCGCTCAGCGCGCCTAACGCTTCCGCATCAATGTTCGTCACGCAATTACCGAACCGATCCACGTGCAGAATCTGCCCGGTCAGCGTTTCCCCGCGGAGTTCGGCGACCGGCCACTCCAACTCCTGGTAGTCCGACACTTCCGGCCCGATCCAATCCAGCAACACCCCCTGTGTCAACCGCGCCGCCACCGGCGCGAAAATGTCGCGCCCGTGAAACGTCGGGCTGACCGGCTGACGGAAGACATCCTGATTGGTCAGTTGGCGAATCTCCAGCACCTTCTCGCGCGCCAGCGCCCACGACAGAACCCCATTGTCGGGGCCGACAAAGTGATAGTCCGTCGTCCGCACCGCAATGGCGGGCCGGTCGCTGCCGACGCCCGGATCCACCACCGCGCAATGCACCGTGAGCCGGGGGTAACATTTGTAGTCGGCCATCAACAAAAACGCCGCCGTTCGAATATCGCCCGGCGGCACTTCATGAGTGATGTCCACGATGTTGACGTCCGGCTGGATGCCGTAGATGACGCCCTTCATACTGCCCACAAACCAGTCGGCGGTTCCGAAGTCCGTGGTGAGGGTGACGATCGCCATGCCGGCAGTGTGCGCCTTACCGGGAAAAACTCAAGCCGTTTTTTTTGGCCCGCTCCAACGCCAGCAACCGGCGTTTCCATTTCCGCCCGGCGCTGAACCCGCCGAGCGCCCCGTTGCGCGCCACCACCCGGTGACACGGAATCAGGATCGGCACCGGGTTCGCCCCGCACGCGCGGCCGACCGCCCGCGCCGCGCCCGGCTGCCCGAGCCGCGCGGCCACCCACGCGTATGACCGGGTCTGGCCGCAGGGAATCGTCCGCAACACCCGCCACACCCGGCGTTGAAACGCCGTCGCGCCGGTCAGGTCGAGCCGGCAACGAAACTTCACCGGCTGGCCGGCCGCGTAGCGCTGCAGTTGTTTGCGAAAACCGCGGGGCAAGCTTCCAGCTTGCCCGCCGCCGGGGACAAGCTGGAAGCTTGTCCTGCCGAACTGCACTGCCGCAATGCCTTTGTTGGTGAACTCCACGCGGAGCGGCCCCAGCCGGGTGGCAACCATCACCGCACGACGACGTAGATCAGCCATAACACCGCCAACGATAGGCCCACCCACAGGAAAAAGCGATGCCGCGTCGCCCGCGCGGGGCGCCGCGCAAAACTACGGACACTTCCCGCGCCCAGATAATGAGCCAGCTTGTCCGGCTCCTTTGCCGCCGGCGGCGTGAACAGGTCCGGCTCGGGTGGGACGGCCAACGCCATCGGCTCGGCGGCGTCCACCACGCGCGGGATGGCAGGGGCGCCCCTCGCCGCGGGGCTGCGCTCATCAACCGCCCGGCGCCGGGCGGAAACGTCGCGGCCATCGGCAGCAAGGGTTCGCATCTGGCGTTGGAGGGCCGCGATCTGGCGTTCCAACTCCCGCACCGACCGGTCGACCGGCGAGGTTCGTCGCCCCCAGGCCATGGTTGCCTATCGCGCGAGAAGCGCCACGATCAACCAGATCGTGCCGGCGAGAATCAACGGCGCCGAGGCCGCCGCACCCAGCAACGCGTACCGGATCAATTCCCGGCGGCTCACCCCCTGGCCCGCGGCCGGCGACTCGGCCGGTGACTCCGTCGCAGCCGGGTTGAGGCAATCGAGTTTGGTCCGGGCGCGGTTGAATTCGAGCCGGGCGTTTTCGATCACGCCCAGCGCCCGGCTGAGTTCCGGACGCAGATTGTCGCTGTTCCACCGGGTGTCATCAATGGCCTGAAGTTGTTCCAGGTAACCGCGAAAGGCGCCGGCGGTCTGGGTGCACAATTCGACCCGCCGTTGCGCGGCGATCTGCTCGCGCTCCAACGTGACGAGGCCCCGGGTGAGATTGTCCACCATCTCGGCCTTGCCGCGGGTGTACTCGTCCTGCTTGCGGCGGAGTTCCTCGAGCTCGTTCTTCTGCCGTTCGAGTTCCTCCTGTTGCCGGCGCAACGCCAGCAGCCGCTCGCGCGCGTCGGCCAACCGGGAGTCCACTTCTTCCCGGTGCGACGGCGTGTCGAGCAGCGACAACGCTGGTTCGTCCCCGGTGGCCGGCGCGGTGCCGGCCGTGCTTCCGTCCCCCTTGTTCATCGTCCGACCTCCTTGTTGCCGCCAAAATAGCAGGCCCGGCCCGAATGTAAAGACGGAAAACACCGGCGACCGGCTAGATTTCCAGCGATTCGACCCGACGCAGCGCGAGGCGCATCGGCACGACCGTGGCCAACACACTCACCCCGGCCACGATCAACCAACCGGCCACGACGAGGAGCAGACGAAGTCCCGCCTCCCAGCCGAGCCAGTGCAGCGGCGCATACAGGGCCAGCACTTCGATGCCGATGACGCCCAGCAGGTAGCACAGGCTGACGACAAAACACAGCGTGCCACCAAAACCAGAGACGATTTTCGCCGGATTGTCCTCGCGGTGGAGCGCGGCGGCGCCCCGGCCCATGTTCGGAAACAGCGCGCCAATCCCCACGGCAATCCCGCTCAACCCGAAACTCATCAGCACCACGGTGCCGCTGAACAACCACAATTGCCACCCCGGCAACCGCAACAGCCGGCACGACAGCACCATCAACGTCAACGTGATCGCCACCGCGCCGGCACTGCTCAACCAGAGTTTCTCCAGCAACACCCGGCGCAGGCCGCACGGCGCGACGCCGAGCAGCCACAGCCGCCGGCCTTCCATGCTGAATTGCGGGAACACAAACCGGGTCGTCAACGTCGCCAACGTCAGACTCGCCGCGCCGAGGTTGAGCACCGCCACAAACGTCCGCCACGCCTCGTCGTACCGGTCATAGGCCACCTGCCGGAGGTTGACCACGTACAGGCCGAGCAGGCCGAAGAAGATGACGAACTGGCTCCACTGCGCCGTGTCGCGCCAGAACATCCGCAGATCTTTCACCACGAGCGCCCGCGTGGCCGGAGCCAATCCCGGTAGCGCCTGGATTCCCCGGTCCAGCCACGCCAGCCGCGGCAGGTTCACCCGCCGGTCGAGCAGCGGGATGCCCGAGCGCCATTCGCCCCGGCTGTGCGCGCGCGACCAGCCATCGTAAAACCAGCGCCGCCCCGCCGTGACGCAGACGAGACCGGCCATCAACGCGTTGCTCAGCAGGACGAGAAAGAAAAATCCGCCGCGGCTCCCCCAGCCGGCGCTCCACGCGATCACGCTCGACGCCACCCAGTAGCTCGGCAGCAACGGTTGGACGGCCACCTGACTGCCGTGCAGCAGCCGGTTGAGCACCGCCACCATCTGGGTCTGTTCCATCCCCGCCACATCGTACGGTTTGACGAACACCACCGCGCCGGCCACCATCAACCCGCCCAGCGCCAGCACCACCAGCTTGAACACCTGCCGGTGCAGGTACCGCGTCGCCCCCACGATCACCACCGCCCCCAGCATCGCCGGCAGCACCACGAACGGCACGAACAACACCGCCACTTTCAGATAAAACCACACCGGCACCTGCCGCGCCACGCCGTACGCCAACATCAGCGGTCCCGCCAAAAACAAAAACGCCCAACTCGCCAAAATCCCCGTCTCCAGCACCTTCCACCGAAACACATCCACCGCCCGCACCGGCAACGTCAGCAGCCATTGCGTCTCGTCGTTCTGAAACAGCGCCGCGTAGCCGATGATCATGTTCGAAAACGTCAGCATCACGAACAGGAACCCAAAAAAAACGTACAACAGCCGGTCGAGCAACACCGCCTGCAACCCCGGCACCTTCGCGAGAAAATCAATCCCCGCCCGAAATCCGTAGTAGCCGCCCACCCAGTACCCGGCCACAAACACCGCGATCACCCCCGCCATCAACCGCGATTCCTGCCGGACCGCCGCCACCCGCCGGCGCGCCATCCGCCCGTGCACCCGCAACAACATCCACACGACGTTCATGACGCGGCTTCGGCCTTTTCCTTCGTCAACGCCAGAAACGCGTCCTCCAACGCCCCATCCGCCCCGCTGGCCCGGCGCAACTCGGCCATCGTGCCGACCGCCACCAGCCGGCCGCGGTTCAGAATCCCGATCCGGTCGGCCAGCTCCTCGGCCACCGACAAGATGTGCGTCGAAAGAAACACCGTCGTCCCGGCGCGGGCGCGTTGGCGCAACACGTCCTTCATCACCCGGGTGCCGCGCGGGTCAAGGCCCACCATCAACTCGTCAATGATCAACACCTGCGGGTCGTGCAACAACGCGGCGGCAATCGCCAATCGTTGCCGGGTGCCGTGCGAAAACGTCTCAATGAGCTGGTCCTGCACTTCGTCGAGGTTGAACACGCGCAACAACGCGCCGCTCTGGTGGCGGATGGCGCCGCGGTCCATCCCGTAGAGCTGGCCGACAAATTCGAGAAACTCCAACGGCCGAAGTTTTTCGTACAAAAACGGCAGGTCCGGCACGTACCCGATGAGTTGCCGGGCAGCCAGCGGGGCCGTTTGGATGTCGTGCCCGCCAATCAACACCCGGCCCGCCGTCGGCTTGAGCAAGCCGGTCAGCAACTTGATCGTCGTCGTCTTGCCGGCGCCGTTCGGGCCGAGAAACGCGAAAAACTCGCCGCGCGCCACGGCAAGACTCAAGTCGTCCACCGCCACGAGCGCGCCGAATTGTTTAGTGAGCTGTTCGATCTGAATCATATTTCCGCTTCTGCCGGCCAAACGCCTGCTCGCGCAACTCCGGCGTCAACAACTGGTCGTCCACCAACGTCACGCCCCACGGCGTCTCGACGACCAGAATCTCGCCAAGTTCGCTGATCCAGGCTTTGACCCACGATTGGGCATCGAGCCGGTACTCGACGGCGTAGGCGCGTTGGCCGCCCCACGATGCCGCCAGCCGCTCGTAGCCGACCCGAAACGCCGACGGCGATCCGCGCACCCCGCTCAACCCCGGTATCCCCAGCGCCCCGGCCTGAAAGTCCCGCAGATTGAACGACCGGGCCTCGCGGGACTGTCCGAGTTCGATCACGACATCCACGCGTTGGGCGTCGGCACTCTGGATGTCCACCCGTCCGTCGCCAAAATCGGCCTGCACATGGAATTGCCGGAGACCGTTCCGGGAATTCAGCAGACCGTTGCCGGTCAAATGCAGCCGTGCCGGCAACCCGAACGCGGCCAGGTTCACCCGGGCGTCGGCGAGCAGTTGGGCCGCGCCGTCGCGTTCCTCTTTTGCCACGTCCAACCGGCAATATCCGATCCAGTTGGTCCGGCCAGCGCGGAACTGGAGGACGTTGAGTCGCGCCGGGGACGAATGACTGAGAATCTTCTCCACGAGCCGTTGGGCCGGCACCGCCTCGAACGCGGTCGGTTTGCCGAGGTACTCCCACCGGACCAGCGCGACCATCATCACGCCCCAGAAACCGACAATCAGCCCGGAAAGAATCTTCCCGCTCACGGAATCACGAGCTCTTGCCCGAGTTTGAGTTGGTCTTTGGTCGCCAACGAATTGCGGTTGGCTTGATAGATTTTATCCCACGCGGCACGGGTGCCGTAGTACCGGTAGGCCAACGACTGCAACGTGTCCCCCTTTGCCACCGTGTGGATGCGGCCCTTCGGCGGCGGCGGCGCCGCCGCCGCGACCGGCGCTTGAGTCGGCGCCGCCGGCACCGCTGGCGCCGACGGCGGCGTGACCGGCCGGCTCGCGTGCGCGACCGGGGTCTTTTCGAGTTCGGCAATGCGACGGCGGAGTTGAGCGTTTTCCGCCATCAACGCGGCTTTCTCGTTTTGCAGCCGCGTCAACTCGCTCGGATCCACAATCGGCGATTGCGGCAGTTTCGCCGCCAACGACAGCCGGGCGCGCTCAATAAAATCCTGAACGAGCTGTCGTTTGTCCGTGTTCGGTTTCAACGCGAGATAGCGCCGGTAATGGTAGATGGCCGCGACCGGGTCATTCAGCTTGTCATCGTAAATCAACCCCAGTTCCAAGTGCGCCTGGGCCAGGTCAGGATTGCACTGCAACGCCTTCTCGTAGGCCGCCGCCGCAGCCGGGTAGTCTTTCGCGTCGCACAAATTCTTTGCCCGCCGCATGTACGATTCGCCCTCCGCCGCCGGGCCGCCGCCAAATGGATCGCAACCCGCCAACCCGGCGATGGCCAGCAGAAACCCCATCCCAACACCATGAACTCGGCTTGTCATTTCGTTGTCCATTTTACCATTGGCACGAGGGAACACAAGAAGCACGAGCAACCCAACTCCACGGTTGACAAAACACCGAACTGCGGAGTAGAGTGCAACCATGCGAACGAAAGGATGGCCCATGAAAAACACCGGTGTAATTTTGATTGCCGCAACCATCAGTTTGTTTTCCTGGATTGCTCCGGCCCCGGCCGCGGAACTGACTCCTGAAGAAAAGGAGGAACTCGCCCGCAATCGTGCCCTGGCCCAGGAAGCCCTGACGTTCCAAACTGCCGCCGCGCAAAACGCTCGCAATCCCGGCAGTCCCGTCGGCAACGCGCCGCAAAAAGTGACCATTTGTTTCCGGGGCAAAACCCAAGTCGTGCCCGAGCCGGCTTTGCCGCCTTTGCTGAAACAGGGCGCCAAACTCGGCCCCTGCCCGACGAAGAAAGCTAGTTCTTAGTCTGACGATCCGCGCGGCGGTTTTCCCATGTGGGGGTGCGCGCGTTGGGTGTCCCCACACGCCGCCAGAGCGCACACCAGCGGCATCACCGGCAGGCTGAACCGCAAATCGGCGTAGCTCAATGCGTGAATCACCATCACGTAACCAATCAGCCCCACCAGCACTCCGGTCTCCCAATCCCACGGCCACCGACGCCACAGCCCAACGCCAAGCAGAACGAGGTATCCGCTTTGGATCACCGCGCTGGCCCATTGTTCCCGGCGCGCGGCGCTCCGAAACCAAAACCGAAAACACTTCCGCGCCGCCAGCTCCGCCGCCTTGACCGGATTGTTTCGCACCTGCTCCCACGCCGCCCGGTAAAACACCCGGTCGAGTTGCACCGCCGAACGGCCGGCCTGTTCCTCCTCAATCGCGCGCACGGCGGCCAGCCACTCCCTCTTGCCCGGTCCTTCCCACAGGCCGAGCGTCGGCTGGTAGTTGCCGATAAACGTCGTCACCCCGCCCTGTTCCGTGGCCACCGGCAAAAACTCGCCTCCGGTCACGACCCCGTTGCGAATCGTCCACGGCACGACGACTGCCACCGTCGTCAACACCGTCAGCCACGTGCGTCGCGGCCAGCGAAACAAGAGCACCACCGGCCAGAGCAACAACGACGGCTTGCACAGGTTCACCAAACCCAGCCACGCCCCCGCCATCGCCGAGCGCGCCCGGACCTGCGCCAGCGCATAGCCGGTCAACAGAAACGCCAGAACAATCTCCTTGTTCACGAACGCGACACGCCAAATCGCAAACGGATACAACGCATACAACCACGCCGCCCACAGCCGCTGACCGGCCAGCCGGTACACCAACAGGCAGGTCATCGAGTCCAGTACCGCCTGCAGCAGTTTCACCGCGACCGGCGAACCGGCCGCCGCGACCACCACCGGGTACACGGGACCGCGGACGATGTCGGTGTACCCGCCCTCCCGGATCGTGCGCGCAATGCTGCCGTACCCGTCGCCATCCTCGCGCAATTGCCAGCGTTCCGCCAACACCGGAAACCCGACGATAACAAACGCCAGCCGCAACACCAATGCCGTGAGCAGACAGAGCAGCAAAGGCCGGTTCATCAACGTTTTTTCCCAAACGCCCGGCCTGTCGCGGTGTGCGGCACGGCACCGGAATTGTGGTGGTCCAAACGGTCGCGGAGGTTTTCTGTGAAGCCGGTGTAGAAGTGGTCCGGTCTGGCGATGCTTTCCAAGATATACACGTAATAGAACTTGGGCTGGTTCATGGTGTCCGCGTGCCGTAGGACCAACGCCCGCCTGCGCGCTCCGCGCTGCGGCGCGGCAGCCTTCGCTCGGCTGGCGCCGAGCTGCGGCTCGGCACGCCAGCCGAGCGAAGGCTGGTGGGCGCGACAGGACTCGAACCTGTGACCTCGCGGGTGTGATCCGCGCGTTCTAGCCAACTGAACTACGCGCCCATCCGAAATCGCCGCGCACCCTACCAGTCGCCGCCGGCGATTTCAAGCTTTCCGCAACACGGTGTCCCGCGCCTCTGGCAACAGGCCGGGATAATCCAACGTATAATGCAACCCGCGCGACTCCTTCCGCAGCAGCGCGCTCTCGATCATCAACTCCGCCACCAACGCCAGATTCCGCAGTTCAATCAAGTCCGCCGTCACCTTGTAATCCCAGTAAAACTGATTGATCTCGCGCTGCAAATTTTGGATCCGCGCCCGTGCCCGCAACAACCGCTTGTCCGTCCGCACGATGCCGACGTAATCCCACATCAACCGCCGGATCTCATCCCAGTTGTGCGTCACCACCACCAACTCATCCGGGTCCGCCGCGTTGCCGCTCTGCCAGGCCGGCAACTCCGCAATCCGCACTCGGCGTTCCGCCAGCGCCCGTTCCGCCGCCCGATGCGCCACCACCAACGCCTCCAACAACGAATTGCTCGCCAGCCGGTTCGCGCCGTGCAAGCCGGTACAACCGACCTCCCCGGCCGCCAACAACCCCGGCAAGTCCGTCTCGCCGTCCACCGTCGTCACCACCCCCCCGCACTGATAATGCGCCGCCGGCACGACCGGCAACGGCTGCTTCGTCATGTCGAACCCGAACTCCAGACACTTCGCGTAAATGTTCGGGAACCGCCGTTTCACGAACTCCGGGTCCTTGTGCGTGATGTCCAGCCACACGCAATCCGCGCCGGTCTTCTTCATCTCCGCGTCAATCGCCCGCGCCACGATGTCGCGCGGCGCCAGCTCCGCCTGCGGATGATACCGGCTCATGAACGGCTGGCCGTCCTTGCCCCGCAAGATCGCCCCTTCGCCGCGCACCGCCTCGCTGATGAGGAAGTTCCGCGCCTGCCGGTGAAACAGGCACGTCGGATGAAACTGCATGAACTCCAGATTCGCCACCCGGCAGCCCGCCCGGTAGGCCATCGCCACGCCGTCGCCGCTGGCGATGTCCGGGTTGCTCGTGTACAGATACACCTTGCCGGAGCCGCCCGTCGCCAGCAACGTCACCGGCGCCGCGAACACCTCGACCACGTTCCGTTTTTCGTCCAGCGCGTAACAGCCGACACAGCGGTTCTCGCCCGGCCACCCGACTTTCTGCGACGTGATCAAGTCAATGGCCAGCATGTCCTCGAACACCGTGATGTTCCGCTCCGCCGCCACCACCGCGAGCAACGCCCGCTCGATTTCCCGCCCGGTAATGTCGCCGGCATGGAGGACGCGCCGCTGACTGTGCCCGCCTTCGCGGCCGAGATCGAAGTGACCGGGGCTTTGCTGGGCAAACTTCACCCCCCACTCCATCAATTCCCGCACCAGCACCGGCCCCTCGCGGACAATCGTCCGCACCACATCTTCCCGGCACAACCCCGCTCCGGCAACCAGGGTGTCGCGCACGTGCGCTTCAAAGGAATCCTCCGCCGACATCACCGCCGCGATGCCGCCCTGCGCGTAGTTCGTGTTCGAATCCGCCCGGTGTTTCTTCGTGATGAGGCCGACCTTGCCGGCGCGCGCCACGCGCAACGCAAACACCAGTCCGGCAATCCCGCTGCCAATCACCAGAAAATCAAAATTGTGTTGGGAGGAACTTGTCATGGCCAACGCGCAGGAAGGGCGTGGTCCGCAGGAATTCGCGTCGTCTCACGGAGTCACCGGCTCGCCGCCGACGGTTTTGGGGGGCCGGTAATAGGCCTCAAAGCCCGCGTCGGGCAACGTGACCGGCCTGGCCGGGGCGACGGCCGTTGGCGGCGCCGGCGTCGCCCGCCGGGCGGCGCGCTTCGTCCACCAACTGTGACCGGCGTAAAGGGCCGCCCCAACCACCGTCAAGCCGGCCACCACCAGCACGACACTGCCGAGGCGGAGTTGGAGTTCGCGCGGCGCCCGCTGCCGGGCGGTGGCTTCGGTTTCCAATTGCAACCCTTGCCGGCGCAACCCGCCCTGACTTTTCAGATAAGATTCCACCACGGCGGCGCTGTCGAGACCGAGATACTCGGCATAAATCTTCAGGAAACCTTTGGTGTAGGTCGGCGAGGCCAGTTTGTCGAACTCCCCGGCTTCGAGCTGCTCCAGAATGTCCGGCTTGATCTTCGTGGCGCGCGACGCGTCCTCGATGGACGCCCGTTTGTTGTGCCGCGCCTCCCGCAACATATCGCCAATCGCTTCCATGTCTGGCTGGATACTACCGCCCCGCGCCCGCCGCTCAAGGAAAAAGCTCAACCTCCGTGGAAACCGGTGGTATTGGCCGACGGCATTGCGGCTTGACCCAACTGGTTCTCCGTGTAAAGTGACACGGAAACGACACACGCAACAACGCCATGAGCAACAAAAACAAATCGGCTGACTACCCCGAGTCCACCGCTGGCAGCAAGTTGGCGGCGGAGATTCGGAAACAAACGAATGCGTTGTCCGACGCAAAACGCGCGGAATCCATGAAGCGCGGGATGGCGGTCATCTATGGCGTCCACTCACCGGCGAAAGCAACTAGCGCTCGACACTAATATCCTGTTTGATCTGGCGGCGGAACTCGATGCCGCCCATGACTTCCGCGAGACGTTTCAGAAAGCCGGCTATTCCCTTCGTATTCCACCGACTGCCGTTCAGGAACTGGCGTGGGCAATGGAACATGCCGCCACGTCCCAGAAACGTCAGCAGGCACGCCGCGCACTGGAGAATCTACTGAGGTGGGACATCACACCGTTTGACCTGCAAGCCGTCGGCCACGGCATCACGGCGGAATGCGCCAAGCGGTTGATTCGGGACCAGCTACTACCGGACACGGAATACAATGACGGACTGATTCTGGCTGAAACATCGCTCGCGGAGATACCGATGCTGGTCACGTCGGACAAACACCTGCTTGATATGGATGAAGCGGCCTTGGGGCTGGTTCTTGACGACTGTGACCTGTTTCACGTCCGTCCGTGCCATCCGAAACTGCTCCTGCGAGCAATTCGCTAATCGGCGTGACCACCGGCGATCATCCTTCAACGACGGCAGTCAAAGCAAACAACGATTGACATGTAGCACAGATCGCTTCGGTCCCTGAGTGTCGTCTTCTCCGGGAATGCTTCCTTCGTGAAAACAGGCTCCACTATTTCTCCCCATAGCAACACACTATCAGGCAGCGACTGCAGAATATCTAACACACGAAGCTTAAATCGTGGAGACCGTGATGCTAAGAACTCCTTCATAAGGATCAAAAGCAAAGTGGGTTCTCATTTCATGAGTCTTATCATTCTTGTGCCAATGGCACCGGTTGAGGGAATCATCCATCTGAATCGCAACAAACAAATCCAAAAATCGAATTGTAGTCGATGAAGCACTGTTTTCATCTCTGAAACTTCACTCCTGCGTCGGGATTTTGCCGTCGAGGTCAATGAGGATGTCGCGCGGCTCGGCGCCTTTGCCGGGGCCGACGACGCCGCGTTCTTCCAGCAAATCCATGATCCGCGCCGCCCGGGTGTAGCCGATCCGCAACCGGCGTTGCAGGATCGAGGTGCTGGCCCGGTTGGTCTGGCGGATGACCTCCAACGCCTGTTCGACGAGCGCCTCGTCTTCCTCGGAGTCGTCGGCCATGTCGCTCGGCAGGATCATTTTCTTCGCGAGTTTCGAGTGAATCTCGGCGACGAATTGTTGCTTCGCCTGTTTGCCGATGAACTCCGTCAGCCGTTGCACCTCCACGTCCTGCACTAACACGCCTTGCGCGCGGATCAGTTTCGACGAGCCGGGCGGCAGGTACAGCATGTCGCCTTTGCCGAGCAACTTGTCCGCGCCGTTGGCGTCGAGAATGACGCGCGAGTCCTGTTTCGACGCGACTTGAAACGCGACGCGGGCCGGGATGTTCGCCTTGATGACACCGGTAATCACGTCCACGCTCGGCCGCTGCGTCGCCACGACCAGATGAATGCCGACCGCCCGCGACAACGCCGTCAACCGGGCAATGGCGTTCTCGATGTCCGCTCCGGCCTGTTGCATCAGGTCCGCCAACTCGTCAATCACAATCACGATGTACGGCAGCTTGTCCGGGATGACCAACTCGTCGTCGCGCGGCACCGTGATCAATTCTTCCTGTTGGGCGACCGGCGCGCCGGCCGGCACCGGCTTCGGCGCGGTCTTGGGCCGGGCATTGAAGGCGGCGATGTTGCGGACGCCGGCTTTGGCGAGGATTTGGAACCGTTTCTCCATCTCGTTGATGCACCACCGGAGCGCCAACGTCACCTTCTTCGCCTCGGTCACCACCGGCACGACGAGGTGGGGCAGGACGTTGTAGTAGTGCATCTCGACCATCTTCGGGTCCACCAAGACCAGCCGCAGATCGTCAGGGCCGTACTTGTAAAGCAGGCTCGCCAGGATCGCGTTGACACAGACCGTTTTGCCCGAACCGGTCGCTCCGGCGATCAACAGATGCGGCATGTCGGCCAGATCGCCAATGATCGCGTTGCCGGCCACGTCGCGGCCCAACACGATCGGGATGCGCGCGTTGCTGTGCCGGTACTCTTCGGACTCCAACATGTCGCGTAAATAGACGAGCGTGGACTTGGGATTCGGCACTTCGATACCGACCGTCCCCTTCCCCGGCACCGGCGCGAGGATGCGGACGGTGACGGCTTTCATGGCCAGCGCGATGTTGTTGGAGAGCGCGGTGATTTTTTCCACCTTCACGCCCGGAGCCGGCTTCAACTCGTACAACGTCACCACGGGTCCTTTGGTCACGCCTTCGATCTGGCAATCAATGTCAAACTCCAACAACGTTTGCCGCAGGATTTCCGCGTTTTGCTTCAAGTCTTCCACCACCGCGCTGGTGCGCGCCGCGCCGGTCGGCGGGGTCTCCAACAAATCCAGCGACGGCAACACATACGGCCCGGGCGGTTCGGCTGGCGCGGTCGGGGTTGCCGGCTCTGGTTTGGACGGTTTCTCCGTTTTCGGCTTCGGATACACCGTGGACGCGATCGCCGGCTGCTTCGGCGCCACCACCGGCGCTGGCGCCGGTTCCTCTTTTTTCTTCGGGAGAACTTTCTCGGCCAGTTTCTCGACCACCGACGGCTTGGGTTCCTTTTCCTTCTTCTCGTCCGGCGGTTTGCCGGTGCTGCGATCCAAAATGGTCGGCTCTGGCGCGGCTTCGAGTTGGCGCGCCTCGCGTTCCTTGCGGGTCAGTTCGCGTTCGACTTCGTACTCCTTGATCTTCAGGTCCCGCTCTTTCTCGCGCAACTCGTCGCGGACATTGGGCCGGCCGCGCAGTTTCGCCCACACGTTCTGCGTCCACTCGGTCACGAGCACGACGTAGTAGCTCGGCTGCAGGTTGATCAGCAAAATCAGGCTGACAAGGTACGCGACGCTGAACATAATCAGCGTGCCAATGGTGCCGAAGGTTTTCTGGAAGAACCCGCCGACGAACAACCCGACAAACCCGCCCGCGCTATCCGGCAGGTTCAACGCCCGGATCACGCGCTGCAGCCCGGCGATGTGCAACAGACAGCACGCCGCCAGCAACAGCAACAGCCCGGCGCTGGCTTTCACGCTCCACGACAGTTCCCGGCGCAACAGCATTTCCGCGCCGATCACCGCCAACACAACCATCACAAAATACGCGCCGACGCCAAACGCCTGAAACGTCACAAACGCCAGCCACGCGCCGGCCGGCCCGATCCAGTTGCGCACCGGCTGGTTGTCGCTGACCGAAGCGTTACCCACATCGTCGGGATTGTAAGAAATCAAACTAAACAACAACAACAAGGCGAGCCCCACCAACACCACCGCCCAAATCTCGCGCGCGCCCGACTGCTTTTGATCTTTCCCCATGTGGAACTGTGTTCCTCCTTGTGTCGGCGCGATAGTATGATACAACCCCTGCCACTGCAAGGCGGAAACATGCTCTATCCCTACAAATTCAAGCCCGTTCCGGTCGAGCGCGTCTGGGGTGGCCGCGCCCTCGAAAAATTCGGCAAACCACTGCCGCCCGGCCGGCGCATCGGCGAAAGCTGGGAAATCAGCGACCGCGCCGACATCCAGTCCGTCGTCGCCAACGGCCCCGAAGCCGGCCAAACGCTCCGGCAACTGATCGAACGGCATGGCCCTGATGCCATCATTGGTCGGGGCGGCGGCGTGAGCCACGCCGCCCGACCGGCTGACGTGGTAGGGCGCGGTGGCCTCACCGCGCCGCGTCGTTTCCCTCTGTTAATCAAACTCCTCGACGCCCGCGAGCGTCTCTCCCTCCAAGTCCACCCCCCGGCCAGCGTCGCCGCCCAACTCGGTGGCGAACCGAAAACCGAGATGTGGTACATCCTCGACGCCGCGCCCGGCGCCCATCTCATCGCCGGCCTCAAACGCGGCGCGACTCGCGCCCAATTCGAACGTGATCCGGCAGCGTGCGTCCACCGGTTTCCTGTTCGTGCCGGTGACACCGTCTTCATTCCATCCGGCCGCGTTCACGCCATTGAGGCCGGGCTGGTGATCGCGGAAATCCAGCAAAATTCCGATACCACTTACCGGGTCTTCGACTGGGGCCGCACCGGCCGGCAGCTCCACATCAAAGAATCGCTGGCCTCGATTGATTTCAACGACTTCGAGCCGGGACTCACGCCGCTGCCGATCCAGTGCGAGCATTTCCGCGTCGAGAAACTCATCCTCACCGGCCCCACCACCGGCCACTGCGACGGCACCACCTGCCACATCCTCGGCGGCATCAAAGGTCGGACCGGCATCGTCATCCCGGCCGGCCAGCAGGAATACCTCAAGCCCGGCGAATGGGCACTCTTACCGGCCGCGCTCGGTTGTTACACGCTCACGTCAGCGTCAAGAACCGACCACGCCGAAGTGCTGCGTGTCACCGTTCCGTCCCCGGCCAGGTAATCGTGGGGCGGGCGCCCGCCCGCCCGTTGCCGAACCTTTCACACGACCTCCAGCAGCAAGCCTTTGAGATACTCCGTTTCGGGAATCGCCGGCAGGATCGGATGATCCGGCGCCTGCGTCAGCCGGTGCCGGAGCCGGACGGTTTTGTGGGCATCGGCAGCCGCGGCAACCACAGTTTCCAGAAACAAATCCGCCGACACGTGGTGCGAACAGGTGAACGTCGCCAGCACTCCGCCGGGCGGCAGCATCTTCAACGCGCGCAAGTTGATTTCCTTGTAGCCGCGCAACGCGTCGTCCACGTTCTGTTTCGTCCGCGTGAACGTCGGCGGGTCGAGAATGATGACGTCGAACTGCCGTTTCTCGGTCTCGTATTGTTTCAGCACATCGAACGCATTGGCGCACGTCCACTCGATCTTGCCGGTCAGGCCATTCAACTCCGCGTTGCGCCGCGCCCGCTGGACGGCCGGCTCGGAAATCTCCACGGCCTCGACGCTTTTCGCTCCGGCCCGCGCCGCCGTCAGCGCGAACCCGCCGTGGTAGGCGAAACAGTCCAGCACCCGGTTCCCGGCACAATGGCCGGCCACGAGCCGGTAGTTCTCGGCTTGGTCGAGGAAAAAACCGGTCTTCTGATCCTCGAGCAGGTGGACCGCAAATTGAACCCCGGCCACGGTGATGGTGGCTTGGCCGTCGGCCCCGCCGGCCAGCACCCCTTTCATTTCCGTCAAACCCTCCAGTTTCCGTGTCGGCACGTCGCTGCGTTCGAAAATGGCGCGTGGTTGGAGCAGTTCCTGCAACAATTCGACGAGCATGGCCTTGCGCTGGTCCATGCCCAGCGTCAACGCCTGCATCACCAGTTGGTCGCCGTACTTGTCCACGATCAACCCCGGTAACAGGTCGCCCTCGGACGACACCACCCGGCAGGTTGCCGCGCCCTGCCGGTAGTTCCACGCGGCGGCGAGCCGGCGGCGGAAGAAGTCGCGGTCGAGTTCCTCTTTCTGGGTGGTGAACCGGCGAACGGCGATTTGCGACCGGGTGTTCAGCAATCCCCGGCCAAGATACCGGCCGCGGTGGTCGCGGATTTCGACGGCGTCGCCGTCCCTGGCTTCCTCGGAGATTTTGGCGATTTCGTTGGAATAGACCCAGCAGTGCCCGGCCACGAGGCGCCGGTCCTTGCCGGGTTTGAGCATGATGATGGACATGCCCGCAACCGTAACAGAGCGGGACCTATTGGGCAATTTGCTTCTGCACGTGCCCGGTCAGGGCCGCGACGATTTGGTGAACCAGAGCATCGGGAACGCCGTTGGCGTGCTTGGATTGGAGGCGCATGTCGCACGGAGTGTTGACGTAGTCAATCACGACATACCGGCCAGTCCTGTCGAGCGCAACCTCGCTGCTGAAGAAATCCAGTTGGGTCACGCGGGCAATGACGCGGACGAGGCGCGCCAGTTCGGCCACGTTCACCCGCCCGGCGTCGGCGGCGGTGAATTCAGTGTAGCGGTGGGTGCGGTCGTCCCACCAGCACGGAATCACCTGGTCGCAGACGTAGTACACCCGGAACCACGCCCGCCGGCCGTCGAGCAGTTGCGGCTCGATGTGTTGTTGGACGAGGAATCGCTGCCCCTTCTGTTGCGACCGGGCGCGGTGGACCTGGTCAACATGCGTCGCGCCGGTGACCACGCCCTTGCCGCCGCCGCCTCTGGCCGGCTTGACGACAAACGGTTTGGCAAACGCATCAATGAGTTTCGGGTCCACGCCCGGCTCGCGGTCGTGTGGCGGCAGGATCAACGTCAACGGCAACGGCAGGCCGGCGGCGAGCAGTTCCCGGTGAATCTCCGCTTTGTCGCTGGCGCGGAGGTAATGATGATGAGCGTTGAGGAATTGGGTGCCCCGCGCGTGGAGAAGCTGGTTGAGGTGGAGAAACTGTTTGTCCTCGTCGCTGGCGCGGTCGAGAAACCACCGGAACCGCAGCCGGTCGTGTTCCACGTCGTCCGTCACCGCCCGGAGATTGTGGTGGCCGACGAGATACGAGCGTAACCCGGACTTGTGACAGGCCTGGTCGAGCAGCAACACAAAATCCGTGTCGTACTGCCAGTTCCACGCGATGCCCAATGGGATCTCGGTGAGGGACTCAGCCGGCGGGTTCATGACACGGCACAGCAACGTCCGCCTCTGGATACTCGAAGACTTTGCCTTCGTAATTGCGGATGATGACGCGTTGTTTGTCGTGGGCCAGCACGTACTGCGGTCCGACCGGCACTTTGCCGCCGCCGCCGGGAGCGTCAATGACGTATTGCGGGACCGCGTAGCCGGTCGTGTGCCCGCGCAACGCTTCCATGATTTCCAATCCCTGGCGCACCGACGTCCGAAGATGATGCGTCCCTTTGACGAGATCGCATTGGTAGATGTAGTACGGCCGGACCCGCATCATCAGGAGCTTGTGCATCAACTCCTTCATCACCGGCACGGAATCGTTGACGCCGCGCAACAACACGGTTTGGTTGCCGAGCGGAATACCGGCATCGGCCAACCGGCCGCACGCGGCGCGGACTTCGGCGGTGGCTTCGCGCGGATGATTGGTGTGGATGCTGATCCACAACGGGTGATACTGCCGCAACATCGCGCCCAGCTCCGGCGTGATGCGTTGCGGCAGGAAAATGGGAATCCGCGTCCCGATCCGCAGGAACTCCACGTGCGGAATCGCGCGCAGTTGCGACAGGATGTGCTCCAACTTCTCGTCGGTGAACAGCAACGGGTCGCCGCCGCTGAGCAACACGTCCCGGACTTCCGGGTGTTGCCGGATGTACTCGATGGCCCGGTCGAACTCGGTATGCAGGTGCAGTTCCCCCACCCCGCTGACCACCCGGCTGCGGGTGCAATACCGGCAATACGCCGCGCACCGGTCAGTGACGAGGAACAACACCCGGTCGGGATAGCGGTGGACGAGGCCCGGCACCGGCATGTGCTCGTCCTCGCCGCACGGGTCAATCATCTCCCACGGGGCCGCCACCGTTTCCTCGATGCGCGGGATGACCTGCCGGCGAATGGGGCAATCGGGGTTGTGACGGTCAATCAGGTTGAAAAAGTACGGCGTAATCGCCAGCGCCAGCTTGTGCCCGGCCAGCACAACGCCTTCGCGTTCTTCCGGCGTCAGTGGGAGCAGAGTTTCGAGGGTTTCGAGGTTGGTGATCCGGTGGCGGAGTTGCCAGCGCCAGTCGTTCCAATCTGAATCGGCAACGTGACTCCACAAGCCTTTCCCAACCGGGGGGAAACGGTGACGCAGCGGGTCCGGTCGTGATCCAGGTTCTTCCGTATTCATGGCGGGGCACTATAGGCCGCCCCCCCCGGCTGTCAAGTTTTGCTCCAGCGATTGACGCGGGGCGTCGAGCACCTGGCCGTCGGCCCGCAGGCGTTGCTGGAGCCGCGACACGTCAATGTCTTGCACGGGTTTTTGCGCGTCGAGCGCCATCACGGCGGCCACGGCAGCCGATTCGCCAAGAATCATGAAGACCGGCTCCATGCGGACCGAACCATACGCGATATGGCTCGCGGAGAGACAGACCGGCACGAGCAGGTTTTCACATTCGCCCCGTTTCGGCACAATGCTCCGGTAGGAAATGGGATACGGCCCGGCGGACGGGACTTGCACATCGCCCTCGTTGAGCACCCGGGCGCGGCCATTCTCGATTTTCACGAACCGGGAACAGTTGTGCGAGTCCATGTTGTAACTGCCCATGCCAACCGAGTCGTCCACGGTGCGCTGCCCCCGGCAATCGGCTTCGGTCAGCACGTAATCGCTGATCATCCGGCGCGCTTCGCGGATGTAGAGTTGGTGCGGCCAGTGGCCGGTATCGGTGAACTCGTCCTGCGGCAATCCCCACCGCCGATACGCTTGCCGGTACCGCTCGGGGATCTCCGGGGAGTTGGCCATGTGCCAGTAGAACCCCATCTGGTAGTTGACGTGACGCTGAAAAATCCGCTCACGCGCGGCGTAATCGGCCTCCGGCCAATCGTGATTGGCGCCGATGAAATCGCTGGAGACCGGGCCGTGATTGTTCGTGTCGGTCTTGTGGAAGCCGGCGGGCGTCTTCACGTCGAGGATGTCAAACTTGTTTGGAATGGTTTTGCCGGGTTGCAGGTGTTCGTTGTACTTGTCTTTTTCGCTGTTGAACCACCGGGTGGCGAGGACGTATTGCCGCGGCTCGAAGGCGGCCGGCTTCGGCCACTCAATCTTCAGGTGCGGATCGTCGGTCATGCACACCCGGAAGCAATAGGCCTGGATGCGCCGGTCGCCCTCGCCGATCCGGGTCGAGAGATCGTCGTCCACGATTCCCGGCAACAGTTGGCCGTCCAGATACGGATCAATCGGGTGACTGAACTGATGCCAGTGCCGGATTTGGATGCCGTTGAGCGTCTCGCCGTACTGCGCGTTGCCTTCCCGGCCGACCGTATAACTGACCCCGGCCCGGGCCAGCAAATCGCCTTCGTAGGACGCGTCCACAAACATCCCGGCCTCGACTCGCAACCCGCCGAGCATCGTCACCGCCACGATGCGCTTGCCGGACATTTCGACTTTGTCGAGATACTGGCAGAACCGCACCGGCACCTTGGCCGCGGTCACATACCGGTGGATCACACGCTCCGCGGTGCTTGGCCAGAAATGCCAGTTTTCTGCCAGACCGTGTTCTTGGCCGAGGTCCCGGTAGAACTGCCGGGCCATGCCGCCAATGACGTGTTTTTTGCCGTAATCCGTCCAACCGAGGCCACCGGTGGTCAGGCCGCCGAGATGTTTGCCGGGCTGCAACAGCAACACCGTCTTGCCCAACCGCGCCACCTTCACCGCAGTCATCACGCCGGCCGCCGTGCCGCCGTACACGCACACTTCCGTGCGGATCACCTCGCGACTTTGCTGAATCCAACCGGGATCGTAATAGTGCAGACCGCTGAAATCCACGGGCATCATGCTCAACTCCTACCATGCCCCCAGCTACCGGGCAAGCACATCCGAGGCTGGCGCATCACTGAGTCGCCGGGGTCGCATCCCTATGAGTCGCCGGGGTCACGTCCCCGCGGACATCGCCGGGGTCACGTCCCTACATTCAACAATTGAGCGATGATAAGACGGACAAAAACCGGTAGTTTCCCATGTTTTTCTTGCGCCATCTTGTGGCAATGGACGCACCGTCTCAAATGAACACAAAGCGACGGATTATTTATGAATGTAGGGATGGAAACCGAAAAGCCGTCCAAATTGCTGTTGAATTCGTTGGTGTGGAATCCTATAAATGCGCTCGAAATGAAGCTGGCGATACGATGTGGCGAAGGCGTGATGGCAGAAGCTGATCACGGACCAATGGGGCGCGGAATTCGGATTTTTGAAGGCAAGTTAGATGGACGCAAAACAACAGATTGTTGAATGTAGGGATGTGACCCCGCGAAGCTTCCGCACTGACCAAGCACAAGCTGACTTTGTCTTCTGCCGGCCCATCCGGCAAGTGAAAAAGCAACACTCGAACTCCGTTTCCCCTGTCAGAACACCGTCGCGAAGTTGTTGGGAATCAGCTTGACGCATCAACGACCGAGGACTACGATTTCGTCGAAATGAGGGCCAAAATTGACTTTGTCTTTTGCCGGTCGAGTTTGTCCCATTAACAATGTTAGACGGCGACTGAGACACGATGGCTGACATCAACGAATTCGCACTGCAACAAGCCGAGGCAGCGGCGGCAAAGCTCTGGGCGTTCGGCAGCGCCCCTTTCCCGTTCGCCAACGGAGCAATCATTCAGAGTCACATCGAGCAGGCCGTCACCGATACTGCCATTGGCTTTGCCATCCATTGTCGACGCCTCCTGGACAACAAGGCCGTTCGGGCAAACTTCACGCTCGACGAGCCGTTCCGAATTTGGTCCCCTGCGCGTGGCTTGACCAAGGTGGCTGTCCTTCGGGACGCATTGAACCGCATTGTCCATGCGACGGAGTTCGAGGTCGGGTTTGAGCGCCTACCCGACAATGCGGCAAGGATCGACGGTGGCGCCATCGGCGTGATCTATCTTCGAACCAGGACGGATCAACGCGAGGAAGCGCTCATCGATGTCTTCGCCCTCGCATCGTGCTTCTTTCACCAAGTCCTGCCGGTTCTGCGACCACCGGGCGGGGCTTCAGAGCCGGAGGCAGTTCATTGATGCACGCGCCTTGCGAACCGCCGTCTAACAACGGCATGCAGCCGACGGCGCTGCGCGCCGTACGTGGCTTCGCCGGGGTCACGTCCCTAAATAGCTTCGCAGGGTCGCATCCTTACATTCAACAATGTGATTGACCGGTAATGCTGTTTTTGGCAGTTTTTCCTCATGGCTAGACCTTTACGAATTGATTTGGCGGACGGTTGGTATCACGTCACGGCGCGAGGCAACGAGCGGCGGGCGATCTTCCGAGATGACCGGGACCGGGAGCATTTTCTGAAGTTGATCGAGACGGCGGTGGAGCAGTTCGGCATCGTGGTGCACGGGTTTGTGTTGATGGATAATCACTATCACCTGGTGGTGGAGACACCGAGGGCGAATTTGTCGGCGGCGATGCAGTGGGTGAATGTCAGTTACAGTGTGTGGTTCAATCGGCGCCGAGGACGAGCCGGCCATTTGTTTGCGGGAAGGTTCAAAGCGGTGGTGGCGGAGCCGGGGGCGTATGCGGTGGAGTTGAGCCGGTACGTGCATTTGAACCCGGTGCGGGTGAAGCGGTTGGGATTGGATAAGGCGACGCAGGAACGGACACAGGCAGGGTTGGGCGGCGAGGCGCCAGCGGTGGATGTGGTGCAGGAACGGGTGCGGCGGTTGCGGGAGTATCGGTGGAGTTCGTATCGGGCGTATGTGGGTTTGGAGCGTGAGCCGGAATGGCTGACGACGGGACGGGTGTTGGAGATGTTGGGGGCGGGCACGGAACAGGAACGGCGGGAGATGTATCGGGAGTTTGTGGAGTCGGCGGCGCGGGAAGGGACGAAGGCGAGTTTGTGGGAACGGCTGGAGGCGGGATTGGTGTTGGGCGGGCGGGAGTTTGTGGAGCGGATGAAGGGATTGGTGAAGGGGGATGCGAAGGAACAGCCGGGTTTGCGGCAGTTGCAGAGGCGAGTGGGGATGGCGGAGGTGGTGGAGTATGTGGCGGGGTTGAAGGGGGCGCGATGGGAGGAGTTTCGGGATGAGTATGGGGATTGGGGGCGGGATTTGGCTTTGTATTTGGGGCGGCGGTTGTGCGGGTTGAAGATGCGGGAGCTGGCGGAATGGGCCGGTGGTGTGGACGAGGCGACTGTGAGCGCTGCGATCAAACGGCTGGAACTCCGCTCCAAAACCGATCAACAACTGCGCGAGAGAATTGAATCAGCAAAACGACGAATTGTTGAATGTAGGGATGTGACCCCACCCGCCGGGCAAGCACATCACTGAAAACCTACCCGGTAAAACCGCTGGGGCTGCACGGTCGCGTGAGGGTCCAATACGGTGACAATACCACCGGTCCCAAGCACACCGTTGGTCAACGATTGCCACGTACCGGTGGCCAACTCATCCCGGTACTCGATCCGGTAGGTCTGGTTCGACCGGGTCCGAAAACTGATGGCAATGTCACTGTTGGTAATCGTGATCCCGGTAATACCAAAATCGTCTCCCGGCAGATCATCCATCACGCTGGTTATCCACGCCACGTGCGCCGAAATCCGGGTGCTGTAGAACGCACTCGGAATGTCGAACGGCTTGTTCGCGTGAAACGTCCAGCCGCTGCCGGTCCATTCATACAGCCCACCCTTGTCCAGCAACGCGGCGTCAAATTGTGTCCCGTCCACCGCGTTGCTGAATGGGCCGTCCACGGCCAGATGGATGCCGGCCAGTTTCCACGTGCCGTTGTCGTTGAGAAACAGCCCGCCGCTGGAATCGCCGACGGACAGATGGCATTCGTTCGAGCCGCCGCCCCGGTCAAACGCGCATTGGAGCAACGACCCGTAACTGGCGCCGCCGTTCACAAGGCCCGCCACCACGTTCTCGCCCCACCGCAACTTCCCGTCGTAGAGCGCCCGACTCCACTTCCAACCGTTGGTCACGCCGTCCACGATCACCGCCGCGCCGCGTTGCGTGCCCAGGCCGAACACGACACAGTTCTGACCGGTCTCGTTGGTCCCGGTGTAGAGCGGCGCGTACCGGGGGAATGTCTCGGCCACCTTCCACACCCGCAAATCCGCCTCTGGACAATCGGTGTAGGCCACCGTGTGATACGTCAATCCGTCCAGCGTGAACGTCCGCCCAACGGTGCCGCCCACGTGTTTGGCCGCGATGAAATACCGGGGCGCAATCGGGGTGCCGAGATAGGTGCCGAGATCGAACCCGGAGTTCCATTGGCCCTGATACTGCCAACCGCTGTTCGTCAGCGTGCCGGTCGGGGCGTTGGTGTTGTAACCGGGATCGCCGGTGTCCTTGAACATCACGGCGCGCGCCGTGACGGCACCGGCGACAACCACGCTCCACCACAAAAGTCGCATCGCTTCACGATACTGGTATCCGGCGATTTTTTCCATTAAAGTCTCCGCTCATGAAACGCGTCGTCCTCGTCATGCTCCTTCTGACACTGGTCATTGCCGGCGGCATTCTCGGATATTTTTTTCAGACGCTCCGCAAACCCGCGCCGTGCGCTGCCGACCTCCTGCCGGATTCGACGCTGCTGTTTTTGCAAATCCCCGACTGCGACCGGTTCGCGGCCGATTTCGATTCCACCCGGCTCGCCGCCCTCCTCCGCGAACCGGCCTTGGAATCGTTTTTGGAGAAACCGCGGCAAGCCCTGCGCGACGCGGTCCGGGCGGCCGGTCCGAATCCCGAAGCGGTCCGCAAACAAATCCTTGCCGCCCTGCAAGGCGAAGCGTTCCTCGCCGTGACCGGCATCACTCCGGTGCCCAAATTCAAAGTGGGGCTGGTCTGCGGCAGCGACGTTCGGCGCAACATCCTTCAAGCCCGGGCCTGGTTAACCCATTTCGGCCGGACGCTCCGCGCCAACAACCCCCAGGCCCGGTTCGAGTCGAAACGGGACCGCGGCATCGCGTATGAAATCTGGGAACTCCAGCCGGGCCTGACGGTCTGCCACGCGTTTCTCAACTCGATGCTCGTCATCACCCTCGACGAGGACGACCTGCGGGCGGTGATTGGCCGGTTCACCGATCCGACCGGTCCGTCGCTCGCCGGCCACGCCCGATTTCGGGACGCGCGCGCACACATGCCGGCCCGCCACGCCCTGTTCGCCTATCTCCACTCCGAATCCCTGGCCGGCCTGCTCGCGCCACTGCTGCTGTTCTCGCCCCAAGCCGCCGCAACCATCAACAACCTTCGTTCCATCGAGACCACCAGCTACAGCCTGACATTCACCGGCGGCGACGCGCAAGAAATCACCTGCATCGCCTACAAAACCGCCCCGCCAGCCGCCCACGCGCCGGTCGCCCGCCGTTCCCTCGCGCTCACCACGCCCAACACGTTGCTTTACGCCGTCCGCACCGCCGACATCGCCGCCGGCTACCAGGAACTGCTCGATTCCGTCGCCCAGTTTCGCAACGAATCGCTCAACACCGGCATCGCCGGCTTCGAGCACGACCTCCGCCAACGCGGCATCCGGCTCCGCGAGGACGTCCTCGCCGCGCTCGGCCCCGAACTGGCGGTGCTCCTGAACTGGCGCGAGGGCGCGCGGCTCCCGGAGTTTGCGCTCGTCGTGGAACGCCAGCCCGGCAGCGACCGCGCCCAGCTCGACACGGCGTTGGAGGCGCTGAAAACCGCGCTGGCCGGTGACGAACCGTGGGATGAAACCGTGGTGGCCGGCGACACTCTCCGCACCATTCACTACGGCGCAAATGTTCTCGCGCCGACCTATGCGGTGACCGAATCGTACCTGATCGTGGCGAGCACACCGGATTTCCTGCGCGCGTTGCTCGGCCAACTCCGGCAACCACAGGCAAACCTCGCCACCCACCCGCCCTATCAAACCGCCATGGCCCGATTGCCGGACGGCGGCACCGCCTACACCTACGCCGACCTGCCGGTGTTGATCACGCGCCTGCTGGCGTTGGGGAAAGGCTACGGCGAAAACCTCCCGGCCAACGACTACTTCGACCTGCGCCAACTACCACCGGCCGCAATCATCGCCAAACATCTCTCCCCCTACGTCGCCACCACCGTGACCGGCCCGCGCCATGTCGTCACCACATCGTACTCGCCGATTCCCGCCCCGTCGTTCGTTCTGGCCGGCGCCGGCCTCGGCGCGGTGGCCGCCTGGGGCAACCTCAGCGCAGCCGCGCCCACAACGTCTTCAGATACGGCCGTTCCCCCGGCGCGACGCGAAAATCAAACGGCTGCGTCGCAAACTCCAATTCCTCGATAGCCCGCCCGGTTTTCGTCAACATCGCCTCGAACTCGTGCGCCGGCAGCGTGCGCTGGTTCGTCGAACAAAACAGCCAGCCGCCCGGCTTCACCAACGACGCCGCCAACGTCGCCAGTTCGCCGTAGTCCCGTGCCGCGCGAAACACCCGGCCGCCTTTCGTTGTCGAAAACGTCGGCGGATCGAGCAGCACCATGTCCCATTGCCGGCCCTGTTTCCCAAACCGTTTCAACCACTCGAACACGTCGCCGAAAATAAAGTCGTGGCCGGCGGCATCCAATCCGTTCACCCGGAAGTTTTCCCGGCCCCAGTCGAGATACCGGCGCGACAAATCCACGCTCGTTGTCACCGCCCCGGCTTTCGCCGCCGCCACCGAGAACGCGCAGGTGTAGGCGAAACAGTTCAACACGGACTTCCCGGCCAGCGGCATCCGCAGTAGCCGCCACCGGTTCTCGCGCTGATCGGGAAACAACCCCGTGCCCAGCCCCTCGCCGAAGTTGACCAGAAATTTCAGCCCGTTTTCCAACACCGGAAACCGGAGGGGCGCGCTTCCGCGTGCCCGCGCCGCTTCCCCCGGCGGACGCGCGGAAGCGCGTCCTTCCGGCATGGTTCGTTTGTGCTTGGTCACGAACTGCTCGACCGCCGGCCCGAGTTGTTCCACCAGTTCCGGCTGCCGCTGTTCCGTCTGCCACTGCACCAGCAACCGCCCGGCATACGAATCCACCACCACACCGGGAAAACCGTCCGCCGCGTCACTGATCAGCCGGTAGGCATTGGTCTCCTCGCCGAACAACAACTCCCGGTATTCCCGTGCCGCCGTGAGTGCATCCGGTGTCTCAAACGCCGCCGGCACACTCGCGGTATAGGTGACCGGTTCGTCCGTCGCCGGATGCCGGAACCGAATCCGGTAGGCGTGCAACATCAATCGCGGCGCCGGCTGTCCGCCGTACTCGGTGTCGCCCACAATCGGAAACCCACTCTCGGCCGCGTGCCGCCGGATTTGATGGGTCTTGCCGGTAATCGGTCGCGCTTCGACGAGGAACCACCGGCCGCACGGTTCCTGAAACGCAAACTCGGTTTCCGCGCCTCCCGACCGCGCGTGAAAGCGCGCCCGGGTGGGTTTGCCGGCGCTCAGCAACAAGTACCGTTTGTCCACGGTGTGTTGTTCAAATTGACGGGCCAGCGATTGGTTGGCGCGGGTCGTCTTGCCGAACACGAGCACGCCGGAAGTGTCCTTGTCGAGCCGGTGGAGAATCGCCACCCGCCAGCCGTGCTTCGTCAGCCATTCGTGAATGCCGTCCGGCGCGAACCGGTCGGGCTTGTGGGTGTTGATGCCCGACGGTTTGTGGACGACCAACAGGTCGTCGTCTTCAAAGAGGATCATCACCCCGGCGGCCAACCCATTGCCCGGCCGCCGAGGAGATGGACGTGCAGGTGCGGGACGCTCTCGCCGGCGTCGCGGCCCTTGTTGATCACCAGCCGGTAGCCCGTCGCGTCAATCCCCTCCGCCCGGGCCACGTGCGCGGCCACCGTCAACAGATGACCCAGCAACGCTTCATCCCCGGCCTGCGCCGCGCCGATGTTGGGAATGTCCTTCTTCGGCACAACGAGGATGTGGACCGGCGCTTTGGGCGCGATGTCCCGAAACGCCAGCACCCGGTCGTCTTCGAACACAATCTTGGCCGGGATTTGTTTGGCAATGATCTTGGCAAAAATGTTGTCCGCCATGATTCAGTCTCCCAAGCACAGGCGCACCGGTGCCGCCTGTTGCGCCAAGCGGTGCCGGACATAGCCGACGATTTCCTCCGCCAACCGCCGGCAGCCCGCGCTCCAATGGCGCGCCCCGCGCAATTGCATCACGCACGACCGCAGCCCGCGCATCTGGACAAAACCGTTGGCGCCTTGCAACACCGTGTCGAGCTGACGGAAAAACGCCAACTCAAACCCGCCGGCGGATTGCGCCGCCAGTTCATCCAGCCGGATTTCCGCGCGCAGATGCCGGCCGGCATACACTGCGGCCACCGGGGCATAGCCGAGCGTGATCAGCAACGCGACAAGCAGGGTGTGCAAATCGCGCACCGCCACGACCCGGTCGGCCACCTCATCGCCGACAAACCGCTGCACCGCCGCGGCAACGGCCTCCGCCAACCACCAGTCCGCCTCGCCGGCTTGCGCCGCCGCCACCCGCAACTCGGCCGCCAACTGCGCGGCATCCAACGGCACCGCCCGCCCATCGTCGTGGCGCACCCAGGCAATATCCGCGCGGAGTTGAATCATTTTTTGCCCAGTTGTTGGATTTCCTTGATGAACTCCCCGGGGTCGCGGAACTGCCGGTACACCGACGCGAACCGCACATACGCCACCTCGTCGAGACCGCGCAACTGGCGCATCACCCGCTCGCCGATTTCGCGGGACGGGATTTCCTTGCCGAACTCGTTTTCGAGTTCGTTGATCACGCGCTCGGCCAGCGCTTCGATCTGCTCCGTGCTGATCGGGCGTTTCTGGCACGCTTTGACGATCCCGCTGACGAGTTTGTTCCGGTCGAAATCCTGGAAACTGCCGTCGCGTTTCTGGACGCGAAGTTGTTCGCGGTGGATTTCCTCGTACGTGGTGAAGCGCGTGCCGCAGCCCAGACACTCGCGCCGCCGGCGCGTGACGACTCCGTCATCGCTGGCGCGCGTGTCAATCACCTTGTCATCCAACCCACCACACTTCGGGCAGCGCATGACCCGTTGCTACCATGTTGCCGTACGGCATTCAAGCCCGGTTATGCTACACTGCCCGGCAGATGCGACGACGGCTGATGAACAACATCTTTCTCCTCCTTGCCGGGCTGGCGGTGATCCTCCTGTTTCTCCGTTGGCGTGAACCGCGAATGCTTTACTTTCCCGACCGGGACATGCTCCCCGCGCCCGCCGGGGTCGCGGACGTCTGGCTGACCACCGCCGACGGCGTCCGCATCCACGGCTGGTGGTTACCGGCCCCGCAGGCGCCGGTCACCATTCTTTTTCTGCATGGCAACACCGGCAACATCTCCCACCGGACCGAGAAACTGGAAATGCTCCGCGCCCTCTGCGTCAACACGCTCATCATTGATTATCGGGGCTACGGCCAAAGCGCCGGCACCCCCAACGAACCCGGCACCTACGCCGACGCCCGCGCCGCCTACGATTACCTGACCACAACCCTGAACCGTGAACCGAGAACCGTCGTCGTGTATGGCGAATCCCTCGGCGCCGCCATCGCCGTCGAACTGGCCACGCGCGTCCCGGTCGGTGGCGTCATCCTCGAAGAACCGTTCACGTCCGTCGGCGACATGGCGCAGAAGATGTTTCCGTTCCTGCCGGTCCGTTGGCTGGTCCGCAACAAGTACGAGACAATCCGCAAGATTGACCGGATCAACGCCCCGCTGTTGATTTTCCACAGCCCCACCGACGAGATCATCCCCTACCGGCACGGCCAACGTCTCTTTGCCGCCGCGCGCGAGCCAAAACAATTCGTCGCGCTGCGCGGCGGCCACAACGACGCCTTCCTCGTCAGCGCCGACATCTACCGCGCCGCCCTCCGCGACTTCCTGGCCCGCTTGACCCGGTAGTGCGCACCGCCTACTATCCCGCTTCATCATGGCTGAAATTCAACCGTTTCGCGGCGTGCTCTACAACACCGACCGGGTCAACCCGGCCGACGTGCTGACTCAACCTTACGACAAAATCACGCCCGAAATGCGCGAACGTTACCTCGCCGCGTCGCCGTTCAATTTGATCCGCATCGAACTCGGCAAAGAAGAGCCAGGCGACTCCGACGCGAATAACAAATACACCCGCGCCGCCGCTCTGTACCGGCAATGGTTGACCGACGGCATTCTGCGCCGCGCCGACCGGCCGGCGTTGTACTGGCTGGAACAGACGTTCGATGCGCCGGGCAACTCGCGGACGCGCGGACGCGCGTCCCTCCGACCGGCGGGCCGCGCTCCCGCGTGGCCGGTGACCCGGCGCGGACTGATTGCCGCCGTGAAACTGCATCGCTGGGACGAAGGCATCATCCTGCCGCACGAACAGACATTGTCCAAACCGAAGGCCGACCGGCTGTCGTTACTCCGCGCCGTCGGCGCCCAGCAGGGCCAGATTTTCATGCTCCACCCGGACCCGATCCCGGCACCGAAGCTGGGCCAACCGCTGTACGAACTCGTGGATGATTACCGGGTCACCAACCGGCTTTGGGAAATCACCGACACTGCGGCGATTCAAGCCGCGTTGGCTCCGCAGAAACTTTACATTGCCGACGGCCATCACCGGTACGAAACGGCGCTCGCCTACCGGGATGAAGCCGGCACCGAGGCATCCAAGTACGTCATGGCGACCATTGTGGACATGAACGACCCCGGTCTCGTGATTCTCCCCACCCACCGGACCGTGGCGAATCTGACCGGCTTCAACCCGCGCCAGTTTCGCGAAAAATTAGCGGACAGTTTTCACGTGGGACAGGCTTCCAGCCTGTCCGCCGTTCTTCCCGGGGGACGGGCAGGATGCCCGGCCCACGAATTGGGGATGTTCGACGGCATCGGCTTCTTCACGTTGCGTCCAAAGGCCCCGGCCGCGCTCAAGCCGCTCTTTGCCGGCAAGCCGCCACTCTGGGACACACTCGACGTAGCGATTCTCCACGTCGCGATTCTGGAGGCATTGCTCGGAATTGACGAACAGAAACTGCGCGACGAGGCGCATGTCGCCTACTGGCGCGAGCCGGAGCAGGCGTGGGAACAAGTCCGTTCCGGCAAAGCCCAACTGGCGTTTTTCCTGCAACCCACGCCGGTCGCGGCGGTGAAAGCCATCGCCGATGCCCGGTCGCGGATGCCACAGAAAAGCACGGATTTCTACCCGAAACTGCTTTCCGGGATGGTCATGTACGCAGTGCGGTAGGGCCTTTCGGAGGGACGCGCGTCCGCGCGTCCGCCGCCCCCAAACGGGCACGCAGAAGCGTGGCCCGCCGTCGCATTTCGAACAAGCGAACTACTCGCCGAAGGATCTGGCCCGCCACCTTCGTCTTCGGCATCTCCGGCAACTTCTCCATCCGGCCGTCCGCATCAAGCAACGTCACCCGGTTGGTATCCGCTTCCATCGCCCGCGCCGGATTGGCAACGATCAGATCAAGATTCTTGCGCCGCAACTTGTCGCGGGCGTTCGCCACCAGCCGGTCGGTCTCCGCCGCAAACCCCACCAACACTTGCCGGGTTTTGCGCCGGCCCAGCTCCGCGAGAATGTCCGTGGTCGGTTCCAGTTCCAGCGTCAGCCCGATGTCCAACCGGCTTTTCTTGATTTTCTTCCGCGCCGGTTTGCTGGGCCGGTAATCGCACACCGCCGCCGCCATGACCACCGCGTCCGCCTGCCGGTACCGCCGAAACACCTCCCGCGCCATCTCCGCCGCGGTGGTCACCGGCACGAACTCCACACCGGCGGGCGGTTGCAACGCGACCGGCCCGCTGACGAGCGTGACGTGTCCATACCGGCGCGCCGCCCGCGCCAACGCGTACCCCATCTTGCCGGAGGAACGATTGGAGAGGTACCGGACCGGATCGAAAAACTCCCGGGTCGGCCCGGCGGTGATGAGGAAACGTGGTGGTTTCATAGGAAAGGCGGCGGGCTGAGCCAGCCCGCCCTACCCTTGTCGTTGGTAGGGCGCGGTGGCCCCCCGCGCCGGCTTATCGCAGCATCTTCAACACTCGCTCCACGATCTGCTCCACCGGCCAGAGCCGGCCGATGCCTTCGTAGCCGCACGCGAGCATTCCCTTGTCGGGGCCGATGAACTCGACGCCGCGCGATTGCAGCAGTTTGACGTTGGCCTGCGTGGCCGGGTGCAACCACATCTTGCCGTTCATCGCCGGGGCGATGAGCGCTTTGCACTCCGGCCGCACCGCCAGCGCGACCGTGGAGAGCGCGTCGTCGGCCAGCCCGGTGGCCAGTTTGGCGATGATGTTCGCGGTGGCCGGCGCGATGAGCAGCAAGTCAGCGGTATCGGCCAGCGGCAGGTGGCTCGGCTTCCACTCGGCCACTTCGGCAAACAGATCCACCAGGACCGGATGCTGCGACAACGTCTGCAGCGTCAGCGGCGTGATGAACTGCGTCGCGTCCTTCGTCATCACGCAACGCACATCGTGGCCGGCTTTCTTCAACTGGCTGGCGAGGTCAGCCGCCTTGTACGCGGCAATCGAGCCGGTCACGCCTAGAATGATAGTTCGTTTTGTTGCCATGGTTGATCCTTGGGGTGCCGGCTGGTCCGGCATTTCTCGGCAATGATGACCGCCTTGCCGCGCGCCAGATCGTCGTCGAGGCTGCCGCTCACGATCACGTAATCGTACTCGCGCCAGCGGGCCATCTCTTCCTTCGCCACCGCCAACCGTTTGCGAATCGTTTCGTCGCTGTCCGTGCCGCGTTTGCGCAACCGGCTTTCGAGCAGTTCGAGCGACGGCGGCATCAGAAAAATCATCACCAGCGAATCCGGATACGCAAATTGTCCACTTCGCACCCGTTTCGCCAACTGGGCGGCCCCCTGCACCTCGATGTCGAGCAACACGTCCTTGCCGGCGGTGAGCTGTTCCTCCACGAACCGGCGCGGCGTGCCGTAGTAGTTGCCGTTGTACTGGGCGTATTCGAGAAATTCGCCCTCGGCGATCTTCTGCTCGAACTCCGGCACGCTCAGAAAGAAGTAATCTCGCCCGTGCTGTTCGCCGCCGCGCGGCGCCCGCGTGGTGCAGGAAACCGAGTACACCAGGTTCGGCGACCAGTTCAGCAACCGTTGGCAGAGCGAACTCTTGCCGCCGCCCGACGGCGCGGAGACGACGATGATCAACCCTGTGCGCGAGTCGCTCATTCGATGTTCTGCACCTGTTCGCGGATTTTCTCCAACTCCGCCTTGAGCCGCACGACTTCCTGGGAAATCTCCACCGCGTTGGCTTTCGAGCCGATGGTATTCAACTCCCGGTTCATCTCCTGCGCCAGAAAATCCAGCGTCCGCCCGACCGGCTCGGCCGATTTCAGGCAATCCCGGAATTGTTGGAAATGGCTCTCCAATCGGGTCAATTCCTCCGTGATGTCGCACCGGTCGGCAAAAAACACCACTTCTTTCATCAACCGCTCGTCGTCGAGCGGTACCTGCAGGCCGGCCTCCTGGATGCGGCGGCGCAACTGTTCGCGGTACCGGTTCACCGTTTCCGGCGCAGCCTGCCGGATCCGCGCCACCCCCGCCGTCATCGTCTGCAACCGGGCCGCGAGATCCTCCGCCAGATGCCGGCCTTCTTGCTCCCGCATTTTTACCAACTGCGCCAACGCCTTCTGCAACGCCGTCGCCACCCCCGGCCACATCGCCGCGGCGTCCACGCTCGTTTCCGCCAGCTTCAGCACCCCCGGCGCGCGCAACACCGTCTCCAGCGTGACCGGGCCGTTGAGCCTCGTTTTCTTCTGCAATTTCCGGATGGCCCGGACGTACGCCAGCGCCAACGCCTCGTCCAACTCCACCGGATTGCTCGCCGCGCCGCCCCGGTGATAGGCCACAACGGCGTTGATCCGGCCGCGGGACAGTTTGGCGTTGATTTCGTCGCGAATGCGCGGCTCCAGCTCGATCAACTCTTTGGGCAGGTTGATCGAGATATCGCTTTGTTTGCGGTTGATCGAGTTCAGTTCAACCGTGAACTTGAACCCCGCCCGCGCGCACTCGCCGCGCCCGTAGCCGGTCATGCTTCTCATAGCTTCACCATCTCCGCCACCTGCATCACGTCCTTGTCGCCGCGCCCGCTCATGTTGATGATCACGAGTTTGCCGAGTTTCTTCGCGTGTTTCATCACCCACGCCACCGCGTGCGCCGATTCCAGCGCGGGGATGATCCCTTCCGCCTTCGCGCAATACTGAAACGCCGCCAGCGCCTCGTCGTCCGTGACGTAGGTGTATTCCGTCCGGTGCTGGTCGCGCAAATAACTGTGTTCCGGCCCGACCGCCGCGTAATCCAGCCCGGCCGACACCGAATGCGTGAGCATGATCTGACCGTCGTCGTCCTGCAACACAAACGTCCGCGTCCCCTGCAACACGCCGAGCGCGCCGCCTTTCTGAAACCGGGCCGCGTGTTGGCCCGACTTGATCCCGCGCCCCCCGGCTTCCACGCCGATCAGTCGCACCTGCTTGTCTGCCAGAAACGCATGGAACAACCCGATGGAATTCGAGCCGCCGCCCACACACGCCACCAGCGCATCCGGCAACCGTTTCTCTTTTGCCAGCACCTGCCGGCGCGCTTCCCGGCCAATCACGCTCTGAAAATCGCGCACCATCATCGGATACGGATGCGCCCCGAGCACGCTGCCGAGGATGTAATGCGTCGTGCGGACGTTCGTGACCCAATCGCGCATCGCCTCGTTGATGGCTTCCTTCAACGTCTTCTGCCCCGCCGTGACCGGCCGCACTTCGGCGCCGAGCAACCGCATCCGGTATACATTCAACGCCTGCCGGGCCATGTCCACTTCGCCCATGTACACCACGCATTCCATCCCGAACATCGCCGCCACCGTGGCGGTCGCCACGCCGTGCTGGCCGGCACCGGTTTCGGCGATGATGCGGCGTTTGCCCATCCGTCGGGCGAGCAGGATTTGGCCAATGGTGTTGTTGATCTTGTGCGCCCCGGTATGCAGCAGATCTTCCCGTTTGAAATAAATCTTCGGCCCGCCCAGGTCGCGCGTCATGCGCTCGGCAAAATACAACGGAGTGGGCCGCCCGGCGTACTCGCGCAGGTAGTAAGCCAACTCCTGCCGGAACTGCTTGTCCCGCCGGGCGCGCTCGTATTCGCGGGTGAGTTCCTGCAACGGCGCGACCAGCGTCTCCGGCACGAATGAGCCGCCGTACGGACCGAAATGACCGGCTTTGTCAGGTTGTTTTGACAGCTTCAATGAATCTCCGCAATTTCTCCGGGTCTTTCTTGCCGGGCTGGCGTTCCACGCCGCTTGCCACATCCACCGCGTACGGTCGCACCTGCCGGATCGCATCCGCCACGTTCTCCGGCGTCAGCCCGCCCGACAGAATCAACGGCTTGCCCAACTTCTTCGCTTCGACCGCCAACGACCAGTCGAACGTCTGTCCGGTGCCGCCGTGTTGGCCGGCAGTGTAGGTATCCAGCAACAGAGCGTCAACATCGTACTCCGCCGCCGCCCGCACCGCCGCCCGGTCGCGCGCCCGGATGGCTTTGATGATTTTGGCCGAAAACTGGCGGCAGAACGACGGCGGTTCGTCGCCGTGCAACTGGATCATGGTCAAGCCGCAAGCCGTCACGGTCGCTTGAATTACCGGCGCCGTTTCGTTCACGAACACGCCGACTTTCTCCACCGGCACCGCTCGACAAATTCGCGCCGCGGTTTCACGGTTCACGGCGCGCGGACTCCCCGCGAAGAAAATGAACCCCAACATGTCCGCGCCAAGTTCCACCGCCAGCCGGGCATCGTCCAGATTCGTGATGCCGCAGATTTTAATTCGTGCGTTCATTGTGGCCACGAATCCACACGAATGGACACGAATTCGTGACTATTCGTGTTCATTCGTGGCTCCCAATAGTTCCCTTACCTTCCCGGCGATATCGCGGCTGCGCATCAACGATTCCCCGACCAGAATCGCCTGCACCCCGGCCTGCGCCACTCGTGCCACGTCTTGCCGGGTGTGGATGCCGGATTCCGCGACCACCACCACATCATCCGGCAGCCGGGCCGCCAACTGCTCCGTCGTCCGCAGGTTGACCGAAAAATCCCGCAAGTTCCGGTTGTTGATGCCAATCAGGCGCGCGCCGGCGGCGATGGCCCGGTCCACCTCCACGTCGTCATGAACCTCGACCAGCGCGGCCAGATGCAAATGTTCCGCCACGGCCCGGTACTCCCGCAACTGCCGGTCATCCAAAATCGCCGCGATCAGCAGCACCGCATCGGCGCCGGCAGCCGCCGCCTCGTGGATTTGCAGTTCCTCGATGATGAAATCCTTCCGCAACACCGGCAGCTTCACCGCTGCCCGGATTTGTTCGAGGTACTCCAACCGGCCTTGGAAGAATTCCCGGTCCGTCAGCACTGAAATCGCGTGCGCGCCGGCTGCCTCATATTGCCGGGCAATCCGCACTGGATCGAAGTTTTCACAAATCACACCGGCCGACGGCGAGGCTTTCTTCACTTCGGCGATCAGGGCAATTGGTCGTTCGGAGGGCCTCGCTTCCGCGAGGCCGCTGCCCGGCTCGGTCGTGCGGAAGCGCGCCCCTCCGGTCAATGCTGCCACGAAATTGCGGTAATCCTGCCGGGCCGCCGCCCGGCCGCGCAATTCCTCGGCGCGGGGGAGCAACGCTGCCACCTCGCGTTTTTTCACGGCCACAATTTTTTCCAGAATCGTCATCACTCTAGATTGTCATCCTGAGCGCAGCGGAGGATCTCTGTCGTCCGCCGGCAACGGCGAGACTCTTCGCTCCGCTCAGAGTGACAGCAATGAACGTCATTCCTCATCTGTCACGCCTTGTTTCCGCTGTCGGGGCTGGCCGGCTTTGAGCCAGGCGCTGATGAACGGGTCGAGGTCGCCGTCCATCACGCCCTGAATGTTGCTTGTAGTGTGGCCGGTCCGCAAATCCTTCACCATCTGGTACGGTTGGAAGACGTAACTGCGGATCTGGTTGCCGAAGGCAATCGCGCCCTTCTCGCCGTAGTATTTCTCCATCGCGGCGCGTTTTTCGTCCTGTTGTTTCTCGTAGAGCCGGGCCTTCAACATTTTCAACGCCAGTTCCCGGTTCTGGTGCTGGCTGCGTTCACTCTGGCACTGCACGACGATGCCGGTCGGCAGGTGCGTCATGCGGATGGCCGTCTCCAACTTGTTCACGTTCTGCCCGCCCTTGCCGCCCGAGCGGAACGTGTCCACGCGCACATCTTCCATTTTCAACTCCACTTCGGCGTCCTCGATCTCGGCCACGACATCCACGCTGGCAAACGACGTGTGCCGGCGTTTGTTCGAGTCGAACGGCGAAATCCGCACGAGCCGGTGCACGCCGCGTTCGGCCTTGAGATACCCGAAGGCGTAATCGCCGGTGACCATCAGCGTCGCGCTCTTGATGCCGGCTTCGTCACCGGACTGGATATCCACGAGTTCATTTTTCCAGCCGCGTGAATCGCAATACCGCCGGTACATCCGCAAGAGCATGTCGGCCCAATCGCAGCTTTCCGTGCCGCCCGCGCCGGCGTGGATGGACAAGATCGCGTTGCACCGGTCGTGCTCGCCGCCCAGCAGGCAGACGACCTCGAACTGGTTGAACTGTTTTTCCGCCGCTTCGACTTCCTTGACCACCTCGGCTTCCGTCTCGCCCAGCTCGATCAGCACGTGGGCGTCGGAGATGCGTTTGTCCAACTCGGCGAGGGTGTCGAGTTTGCGGCGGATGGCGTTGGCTTCGTCGAGGGTTTTCTTGGCTTTGGTCTGATCGCCCCAGAACGTGGGGCCGGCCATGATGTTTTCGAGTTCGACCAACCGGTTTTTCAGCTTGGCCGGGTCAAAGAAACCTCCCCAACGCCGTGTGGCGTTCGTGGAGGCTGTCCAATCGGGCTTTGACTTCTTCAATCATGGCGCGCTCACCTCATCACACCGGCCCAGAAATGTCAACCAGACCTCGTGTGGGACAGGCATCTTGCCTGTCCATTGGAGGGGCGGGATGGCCGTTGACGCAGGACAGGCTGGAAGCCTATCCCACCTTCTTCGCCCGCGCCCCGGCAGGCGTGTCTTCGATGACCCAGCCCTGCGCTTTGAGCTGATCGCGGATGGCGTCGGCGCGTTTGAAATTTTTCGCTTTCCGGGCGGCTTGCCGGTCGGCGACGAGTTGCTGAATCTCGGCCGGCACGTCAGACTTGACCGGTATCCCGAAGCCGAGCACTTCATCAAGTTTCTGCCACGTGGCGAGGATGCCGGCGGCTTCTTCCGGCGAAACCGCGCGTTTGTTGGCTTCCCGGATAAACTCAAACAGCACCGCCAACGCAGCGCTGATGTTCAGGTCGTCGTCGAGCGCGGCCTCAAATTGTGCCCTCAGAGTAGGGCAACCATCCTGGTTGCCCATTCCGCTGATTGGACAAGCTGGAAGCTTGCCCCACTCTTGCATCTTCAACAAAAACTCGTCCATCCGCTGCAACGCCGACCGGGCGGCGTGGAGGCCGTCCATCGTAAAATTGAGCGGGTCCCGGTAATGCGCGGAAAGCAACGCGTACCGGATTTCGCGGCCGGTCCAGCCTTTCTGCAACAGGTCGCGCAACGTGAAAAAGTTGCCGGCGCTCTTGCTCATCTTCTTGCCTTCGACCAACAGGTGCGCGTTGTGCAGCCAGTATCTGACGAAGGGTCTGCCGGTCGCGGCTTCGCTCTGGGCGATTTCGTCCTCGTGATGCGGGAACACCAAGTCCTCGCCGCCGCAATGAATGTCAAAACTCTCGCCGAGATGCGCCATGCTCATCACGCTGCACTCGATGTGCCAGCCCGGCCGACCCGGTCCCCAGGGTGAATCCCATTTTACCGGCCCGTCGGCCTCATCCCACGCCTTCCAGAGCGCAAAATCGGCCATCTGCTCCTTGGCGTACTCGTCCTGTTTGACGCGCGCGCCCGCGACCTGCTCGTCGAGCTTGCGGTGCGAGAGCTTGCCGTATTCCGGGAACGACCGAATCGAGAAATACACCGAGCCATCGTCGGCGATGTAGGCGTGTTTCTTCGCCACGAGCGTCTCAATCAACTTGATGATGGCCGGGATGGTTTCCGTGGCGCGGGGCGTGACGTGGGCGCGGCGGATGTTGAGCGTGTCGAGGTCGCGGAAGAACTCCTGCGTGTAAAAGCCGGTGACCTCGGCGAGTGACTTGCCGGTCTCGCGGACAGTCCGGATGATTTTGTCCTCCACGTCAGTGATGTTCATGACGTGTTTGACCCGGTAGCCTTTGTACTCAAGATACCGGCGCAACAAATCCTCGAACATGAACGCCCGGAGGTTGCCGATGTGGGCGAAGTTGTAGACGGTCGGCCCGCACGTGTACATGCCCACCGACGGCGGATTCAGCGGGACAAATTCTTCCTTTTGCCGGGTGAGCGTGTTGAAAAGTTTCACTGTTCCACCGAAGCCATCGCCACGACAACGATTCCCTCTTTGCGGCCGGTGAATCCGAGATGCTCGCTCGTCGTGGCCTTGACGCCGACCTGACCGGCGTTGACGCCCATCGCGCGGGCGAGGTTGGCCTGCATCGCCGGGATGTGCGGCGCGAGTCTCGGCGCTTGGGCAATGATCATCGCGTCCACGTTGTTGATTCTTCCCCCACCCTGCCGGACCCGCTCGGCGCATTCGCGGACGATGACCAGGCTGTCCATGTCTTTGCACTTGGGGTCGCCGGGCGGGTAGAACTTCCCAATGTCGCCCAACGCCAGCGCGCCGAGCAACGCGTCGGCCACCGCGTGCGCCAACACATCCGCGTCGCTGTGTCCGGCCAGCCCGCATTCGTGTGCAATCGTCACGCCGCCGATGATGAGTTTCCGGCCCGGCGCGAATGGATGCACATCAATCCCAATCCCCACGTGATTCATGGCGCGCAGATTACCAACGAGCGGCAACGCCGGCAACCACGTTATCGCCCGTGGGATGAGTCAAGCATCCAACGGGCTTTTGACGCCGAGGCCGGGTTTCTTCATCACGTGGGTGTAAATCTGGGTGGTTGCCAAGTCGGAGAGGAATCGCCGACATCAGCGGCGGTGGCTAATTCGATATCGGAGGGGCGCGCTTCCGCGCGACCGTGGCCGTGATGCTCGCGCGGCGGCGGCGCAGAAGCGCCGCCCTCCGTCCGGTTTTGCAGCCACCCCGAAAACGGTCGGGCGCGACCGCCGGGCGCGCCGCACCGTTCTCGGTTGTCAGTTATTGTTGCCGGTGGATGGGGCGGGAGAGGAAGCCGTTGCAGTTGTTCCGGTCATTGCGGAAACCAGACGGCGGATGGATTGGCTGATGTTTTGCTCCACATATCAGTTTGCGAAACCCAAACTCAGTTTGGCTTTAGCCGGGGCGATAGTAGCAGCCTGAACGAGCTTCCGGCAAGTGTTCTCGGCCAACCCAAAAGGTTACCTAAGTCCTTGGGTTAGGGTTTGACAGCGCGGTAACAGAACCCTAAACTGCCGCCATGAAATCGGCCAATTCCCATCACCGGCAACCGCCTCTGAGTTTGGCCGAATACATATGATAGGTTATGAAAGATGATTGGCTTCATATTCGACATCATCTTCACAGTTTTTGCCGAGTTGTACGTCATACTGGCGCTGCTTGTCTTGTGGCTCATTGCGTTTCCGGTTGGCTGCATTCTGGTTGCTCCAGTTGCGCTGATTTCGGCGGCGTTCGGAAGCCGGCCATTTTGGCAGGCTGTGCGCGGCTTTTATTCGGCGATGGTGGAGTTGTGGTTGTCCATGTCGCCACGGTGGCGGCCTTGGCCCGGCTATGATTGAGAGACCTATCCATCCGATGAGCCGAACAGCGGGGAGCGCGTTCGGCTCGACAGCGAGGGCGAGCGTCATTGCCGCGCTCCCCGCTGTCGGCTATCTTGAGCGATTGAGCGCAGCCCAACCGGTGGGAAACAGCGGCGATAAAAAAGCATAAATAATCCGCCTGAGGCGGACAAGCCCGCAGTCGCGCTCGGTTACTTTCCGGGGGCGACGGGTGCGCGGAGCAAGGCGGCGACGACGGGGAGATTTTCGGGTGTGGTGACTTTGAGGTTGAGGAACGGGGTCTCGACCAGATGCACCGGTTGGCCGAGGAGTTCGACGGCGGCGGCTTCGTCGGTGACGATGATCCCCTTGTCCAACACCTGCCGGTAGGCTTGCCGGAGGAGGTCGGTGCGGACGGTCTGCGGGGTTTGGACGGCCCAGAGTTTCGTCCGGTCCACGGTGCGGGCAACGGTCCGGTCGGGGTTGGCTTCCTTGATGGTGTCCACGACTTTGGTGGCGGCGATGCCGGTGCCGTGTTGCCGGGCGCTCTGAATCGTCGCTTCGATCAATGCCGGTGTGACCAGCGGTCGGGCGCCGTCGTGGACGGCGACGATGTCGCCGGTCGCCTTCTGCAAGCCGTTCCAGACGGAGTTCTGGCGTTCGGCGCCGCCGTCGGCAAAGGCGGTGACCTTCTTGAACTCACCGGCAATCCGCGCGGCTTGGTCGGCGTAGTCGGGGCGGCGGACGAGGATGATTTCGTCCACGGCGGCGCAGTGCTCGAAGGCGGCCAGCGAGTACCAGAGCAGCGGTTGGCCGAGGAGTTCGAGGAATTGTTTGTTGGGGCCGCCGCCCATCCGGGTGGAACGGCCGGCGGCGAGGACGAGGCCGGTAACCATCGCGTCTACTTGACCGTGACCGGCTCGGGTTCGCCGGCCAGCTCGGCAAAGACCATCCGTCCCGCGTTGGTTTGGAGCACGCGCTCAATCGTGCACTCCACTTGCTGGCCGATGAGCCGGCGGGCGCGGTTGACGACGATCATGGTGCCGTCGTCGAGGTAGCCGACCGCCTGCTGCGGTTCGCGGCCTTCCTTGACGAGCCGGACCTGGAGTTTCTCGCCCGGCAGAACCACCGGTCGGAGCGCTTTGGCGAGTTCGTTGAGGTTGAGCACCTTGACGTGCTGGAGTTCGGCGACGCGGGCGAGGTTGTAGTCGTTGGTGACGATGTCGGCCGGCAACACCTGCGCCAAATGAATGAGTTTGCCGTCCACTTCCTTGATCTGCGGGACTTCGTTGTCGTGAATCTTGACTTCGATCCGCGGGTTGCGTTGCAGGGATTTCAACACTTCCAGACCGCGCCGGCCGCGGGCGCGTTTCGTTTCCTCGCCGGCATCGGCAATGTATTGCAGCTCGTGGAGGATGAACCGCGGCACCACGAGCACGGCGTCGAGGAACCCGCTTTCGCAGACCTCCTGGATCCGGCCATCAATGATGACGTTGGTGTCCACGAGGACGAGTCGCTCCGGTTTGTTTTCGCGGATGAATTTGACGTAGGGGATGACGAGGTTGAATTCGTCTTTGCCCCGCAGCGAAATCACCGTTGCGAGATAGGTGCACACGAGAAACAAGATGATCTGGGCAATCAGGTTGGTCTGCGGCTCGACTTTGCTGAACAGCACGGAGTTGCCGATGAAGTAACTGATGAGCGTGCCGACGAACAGCCCAAACGTGATCGCCGACAGCCCGCGCAAGGAAAAGCTCTTCGTCGCGTAATCAATCAAGATGAGCGCGCCGCCGCCGCTCAACCCCAAGACCGTCGCCCAAACCGGATGCCGTGCCCAGGCCGGGTCCAGTTGGGAGATGGCCCAGCTTCCCAGCGCGCACAAAATCAAGAACACCAACCGCAATGTCCACAGCGTCATGCGTCCTATCCTCGTTCTCCTTCTCCACTACCGCAGCTCGCCCGGTAATGCAAGACCAACTACGGTGCCGCGGCGGGCTTCGGCGCCGGCCGCGCCGGCACGGGCACGCGACCGCGGGCCGACCGCTGCAGGTCGTCGGCGTCCCGGGATTGGCTGCCGGTGCCCTTGAACAGCAACCCGTATTTTTGCAGGTTCTGAATCAGCCGGGTGGCTTCCTCGTAAAGCGTCGGGTCCACCAACAGTTTCCCGGCCGTGCCCTGGCCTTGTTGGAGGGCCGCGAGGATTTCGTTCAGGCGTTTGGCGCTGCTCGCCGCGTCCTGCACGGCCTGGCGGATGTCGTCTTGATTGGCGCGGACGATTGCCGCCGCTTCCTGCGTGGTGCGATTCAGGTTGGCGGCGGCCGCGGTGAAGCTGGTCAGCGCGCTGTCCACCCGCGGCCGGTTCTCGTCCACCAACTGCCGGAGGCTGAGCGCGAGGATGACGGCGTTGCTGGTCGCGGCCTCGACGTTGGCCAGTGTCGCGTTCAGGTGCTCGAGGTTGGCCATCAGGTTGGTCACGTGTCCGAGGCTGGCCGGGCTGAGGACGGTCTCGTCAATGCGGCGGATGGCCTGGTCCACGCGCTCAATCGTGCCGGACGTCTGTTTCAAAATATCCACCACCCCGCGGATCGCCTCGCTCAAATCCACGCTGCTCATTCCCGTGACCACGTCGCCGTCCTGCAACACCGGCGCCGTCCCGCTTTGCGGGATCACATCCACGTACCGGTCGCCGAGCAGGCCGGATTGGTTGATGACGAACTTGGCGTCCTTGCGGATCTTCACGCCCTGATAGATGGCGAGTTTGACGTTGACCTTCAACATCCCCTCTTGATCGAGTTGGATGTCGCGCACGGTGCCGACGCCGATGCCGCCGTACATGACCCGGGTGTCCTTGACCAGGCCGGCGACGTTTTGGAAGACGACGGTGAGGCTGTAAGTGTTCGGCTGCATGGCCCGGTTGCGGCTGCCGAACTTCACAATCATCAGCGCCAACACGCCGCAACAGACGAGCAAAAACACGCCGACCTTCAATTCAGTGGATCGCGGGGCTGCCATGGGCCACCTCCTGGGCGCGGCCGGTGATGAACTGGCGCACCACCGGGTCCGCGGTGTGTTGGATTTCCTGCGGGGTGCCGACGGCGCGGATCCGGCCCGCGTGCAACATCGCGATCCGGTCGGCAATCCGGTAGGCGCTCGCCAGGTCGTGGGTCACGGCGACGCCGGTCACGTGATAATGATCGCGCATGCGCAAAATCAATTCGTTGATGTTGTCGGCCAGGACCGGGTCCAGCCCGGTCGTGGGCTCATCATACAACAAGTACTTCGGTTGCGCCACGCACGCCCGCGCCAGCCCGGCGCGTTTCCGCATCCCGCCGCTCAACTCGGCCGGTTTCTTGTCGCGCGCCGGCCACAAATCCACCAGCGTCAACGCTTCCTCGACCCGGCGCGCAATCTCCGCCTCGTCGAACTTGCGGCGCTCGCGCAACGGAAACGCCACGTTCTCGAACACCGTCAACGAATCGAACAACGCCGCGCCCTGAAACAGCACGCCGAATTTTTTGCGGATGGCCGGCAGGTCCCGCTCCCGCAACGGCACGATGTCCACGCCGTCCACGAACACCCGCCCGGCATCCGGTTTGAGCAGCCCGCAGAGATGTTTCAGCAACACGCTCTTGCCGGTGCCGCTGCGCCCGATGACCACCAACGTCTCGCCGTCGCGGATCTCCAGGTCCACCCCGGCCAGCACCGCGGTGCCGTTGAACCCTTTCTGTAATCCTTCGACGCGGATCATGGCGGCACCATCGCGTTGAAGGCCATCGCGATGAAAAAGTTCGCGATCAACACCGTCAGCATCGAGACCACCACCGCCTGCGTCGTCGCCCGGCCCACACCCTCGGCGCCCTCGCCCGCGCTGAATCCCTTGTGGCAGGAAATCCAGCCGATGAAGCCGGCAAAAAACACCGACTTCGTCAGCCCGCTCACCACGTCCTTGACCGCCGTGAACCGGTAGATGTTCTCCAGGAAGTAGGCCTCATCAATCCCCCGCAGTTGCACCCCCACGAGATAGCCGGCAAAAATCCCGAACGCCATCGCCTCCGCCGTCAACAGCGGCAGCCCCACCAGCAGCGCCAGAAACCGCGGCACCGCCAGATAGTTCACCGGCGACGTGCCCATCGTCCGCAACGCGTCGAGCTGCTCGGTCACCTTCATCGTGCCGAGTTCCGCCGCGATGGCCGCGCCGACCCGGCCCGCCACCACCAGCGCCGTCAACACCGGCGCCAGCTCCCGCAACATCGCCACGCTCACCACCGCGCCGACGATCGTGTCCATCCGGACCTTGTGGAATTGGTGGTACGTCTGCTCCGCGAACACCATCCCGGTAAACGCGCCGGTGATCAGCACCACCGCCTGCGATTGCCAGCCCATCCGGTACATCTGCTCCACCGTCTCGCGCCACCGCGGCCGGCAGGTCAGCGCCGTCCGCAGCATCTCGCCCAGCAACAGCAACATCGCGCCCAACTCCTCCAACTGTTCCAGCGCGACGGCGCCGATTCTCGATACGATGCACTTCATTGCTGCTCATCATAACACGCGGAGCAAGTTTCCGCGCTGGATAAAAACAGGGTGCCCATTCCTGGCCACCCTGCCCCAAATGAGCACCCCGCGCAAAACTGGCTGACCGGCATTTAGCCGACCAACACCCGCCGGCCGTGATACCGGCCTTCCAACCGGATGATGCGGGAATTGATCAAATCCGCTATAATCCACGCACAAAGCCGGTCATTGTGGGTGGCTTGGCCGACCGCCTCCACCAACTCCGCCAACGTCCGCCCGCTCCGTCCGTGCTGTTTCCTCCGATGGATCGCATTCATGCCTTTCCTATCAAGCAGTGGCCGTGCCAACAGTTCCCGGTGCGCATCGGGACACGACCACCATCACCCGGCCTGTCACCCTGAGCGTCCTGCCGAAGCCCTGAGCCGCGAAGGGGAAGGGTCTCGGTCGTTTTCGTCACGTCTTTCCGAAGAAACGCGGAGATTCGCCGCACACGACAGCGGCGTCTCGCTTCGCTCGGCTTTCGCTTCGCTCAGAATGACAACGACGGATTGAATGGTGGTGGTGCCCAGAGGCACCCCAGCTCCCGGCACCCCGCAGTCCGGCGTTGACGTGGCCGGGAACAGCCGCTACATTGCGCCCGCTTGCTGGGGGTGTAGCTCAGTTGGTAGAGCGCCTCGTTCGCAACGAGGAGGTCAGGGGTTCGAATCCCCTCACCTCCACCAGCCTTCGTTCCGAAGCTCCAAGCGCCGGCGGGCATTTCACCGGTTGCAATCACCGGCAAATCCACTACACTGCGTCCGCACATGCAACCTGTCGTCAATCACCGTCTTCCCTTGACCCCGGAGGAACTCCAGCGGTACTCCCGGCACCTGTTGCTGACGGAAATCGGCCCGACCGGCCAAGAACGACTCAAAGCCGCCAAAGTGTTGCTGATCGGGGCCGGTGGCCTCGGCTCGCCGCTGGCGCTCTATCTTACCGCTGCCGGCATCGGCACGATCGGCATGGTGGATTTTGATGCGGTCGAGTTCAGCAATCTCCACCGGCAAATCATCCACACCACCGGCGATGTCGGCCGGCCCAAGCTCGACAGCGTCCGCGACAAACTGCTCGCCCTCAACCCCGGCCTGCGGTTCATCCCCCACCCGGTCCGACTCGACGCCGGCAACGCGCTGGCGCTCTTGCGCGATTACGACGTGGTGATTGACGGCACCGACAATTTCCCGACCCGGTATCTGGTGAACGACGCCTGCGTGCTGTTGAAGAAGCCGAACGTGTACGGCTCGATCTACCGGTGGGAGGGAATGGCCAGCGTGTTCGCGCCGCACCTCGGCGGACCGTGTTACCGGTGCTGGTACCCCGAACCGCCGGCAGCGGGACAGGTGCCGAGTTGCGCCGAAGCCGGCGTGCTCGGCGCCGTCTGCGGCATCATCGGCGCCATTCAGGCCAACGAAGCCGTCAAACTCATTCTCGGCCGGGGCCGGCCATTGCTGGGCCGGTTGCTCCGGTTCGACGCGCTGGCGATGACGTTTCGCGAACACCACATCCCGCGCGACCCGGCCTGTCCGCTCTGCGGCGCGCGCCCGACCATCACCGCGCTGAAGGAAATCACCATGACTTGCAGCGACGACATCACCGTGGACGAACTGAAAGCGATGCGCGACCGGCAGGAGGAGTTCCTGCTCGTGGACGTGCGCGATCCGGACGAGTGGGCGATTGGCGAGATTGCCGGCTCGAAAAAACTGCCCCTGCCGGAACTGGCCGCGCGCTGCGGCGAGTTGCCGCAGGACAAACTCATCGTCTTGTATTGCCGGAGCGGCTACCGGTCGGCCTGCGCGCTGCGGTTCCTCCGCCAACAAGGCTACCCGAAACTGAAAAACCTCGCCGGCGGGATCAACGCCTGGGCCAAACGCATTGACCCCACCCTGCCGCAGTACTGACGGCAGCGGTTCCGCGCTTGTGCCGGCGTGCGGGTTGGACTAGTATCCCGCCAACAAGGAAAGGGAACGGACCATGAGTAGCGTACAACAGATGTTGCAGGCGAAGAAGGGCAAGGCATACACCATCGCGCCCACCGCCACCGTGTTCGAGGCATTGCAATTGATGGCCGACAAAGACATCGGCGCGTTGATTGTCACCGACAAGGACAAGGTTGTCGGCATCTTCTCCGAGCGCGATTACGCCCGCAAAGTGGCCCTCAAAGGCCGCGAGTCGAAAAAAACCACCGTCCGCGAGTTGATGACCCGCAGCGTGTACTACGTCACCCCCGCACACTCCGTGGAACAGTGCATGGGCTTGATGACCGAGAAACACGTCCGCCACCTGCCGGTGCTCGACAACGGCAAACTCGTCGGCGTCATCAGCATCGGCGACGTGGTCAAAACCATCATTACCGACCAGAAACTCCTCATCGAGCAACTCGAAGACTACATCACCGGCGACTATACCTGATCCATGAACTGCTACGATTGGGTAGCCCGATTCCAGCGCTGTTACGACAAGGCCGTTGACCAATACCGGCAGGGCAACCGGCAGCCGGCCACCTATTTCAACCCCGCGGAATCCGCGTTCCTCGCCGGCATCGGCTGCACCGCGCGGGAGTTGTACGACTTCGCCGAGGACTGGTGCCAGTACCAGGCCCCGTCGTTTGGCGACACGCTGCTGATCACGGCCGTCCGCCGCGATTACTTCCTCACCGTCCAACACGGCCAGCCGACCGGAAAAACCATCGCCATGGCCGATCTGCCGCCCAAAGACGCCGCAGTCGCAGGGTTCAAGTGGCTGCCGCGAATCATCGCCAAGGCCCGCGCCAAACTCCGCGGCGAGATGCCCGACGCGTTGATGTACGGCTGCGCTGGCGACCGGCAATTTCTGCAAAGCGTCAACATCCACCCCGCCGATTTCCTCCGCCACGTCTGGGCCGCCGGCAACGACGACCAGCGGATCATCCGGTACGTTCAACAACAGACCCTCGACAAGTAACGAGCGGGCCGGTATAACCCGGCCATGCCCATTCATCCAACTGCCATTGTCAGCCCGAAAGCCGAACTGGATTCCTCCGTCGAAGTCGGCCCCTATGCGATCATTGACGACCACGTGCGCATCGGCGCCGGCACCCGCGTCATGGCCCGCGCCTATCTCACCGGGCACACCACCATCGGCCGCGACAACCAAATCCACATCGGCGCCGTGCTCGGCCACGAACCGCAGGACCTCAAGTTCGACCGCTCCTGCCGGTCGTTCCTGACGATTGGCGACGGCAACACCTTCCGCGAATACGTCACCGTCCACCGCGGCACCGCGCCGGACAGCGCCACCGTCATCGGCAACCATTGTCTGCTGATGGCCAACGCGCATGTCGGCCACAACTGCGTCATCGGCGACCGGGTCATCATGGCCAACGCCGTCCTCCTTGCCGGCCACGTCCGCGTCGCCGACCGCGCGTTCCTGTCCGGCGGCGTTGTCGTCCACCAATTCATCTTGATCGGCCGCGTGGCGATGTTGTCCGGCCTTTCCCGCATCTCGATGGACGTGCCGCCCTTCACAACGATCGCCGAGCGCAACGAAGTCCACGGCTTGAACGCGGTCGGCCTCAAACGCGCCGGGATTTCCGCGGAAGCCATCCGCGAACTCAAACAGCTCTACCGGCTGATCTACCGGTCTGACCTCAGCATGCCGGCCGCGCTGGCGCAAGCCGACGCCTTCACCACGCCAGAGGCCCGCGAGTTTGTGGAATTCATCCGCCAGTCGCCCAACGGGATTTGTCAGGCGGAACGACCGCTGGCCCGCACGGCGCGGACCCGCAGCACCACCGATTCCACGCCCCGGTAATCGTTCAACTCCGGCACAAACGCCACGTCCAGCACGGCCGGCAACTCCGCCTCCCCCCGGCCCCACCACACGGCTTCGACCGTGGTGTCGCCGTCCGTCACGAAAAACTTCAGGTGATTTTTGCCCACCACCCGCGGCGCGCCACGCAGCCGGACATTTTCCACGGCAAACACCGGCGCCGGATTGCCAACGCCGCACGGCTCGAACTGCCGGAGACACTCGAAAAACTCCGCATCCAACTCCCCCAACCCGACCACCGCGTCCACCTGGACCGCCGGCGCCAAATCTTCCGTGCGCAACACGCGCGCCGCGTGCTCGTTGAGCGCCTGCCGGAGCGGGCCGATGTTGCCGGGCGGCACGGTCAGCCCGGCGGCCATTTCGTGACCGCCAAACCGGTCGAGCCATGGCGCGCACGCCGCCAGCGCCCCGACGATGGAAAATCCGTTGATGCTGCGGCAGGACCCTTTCCCGCCGGCCCCAATCACCACCACGGGCCGGTAATACTCCTGCAACACCCGCGACGCCGCGATCCCAATCACCCCGGCGTGCCACGACTCATCCGCCAGCACCAACACCCGGTCGCCGGCAAACTTCTCCGCCTGCGCCAACGCTGCCGCGACGATTTTTTCCTCGATCTGTTGCCGGTCGGCATTGTGTTTGTTCAACACCGCCGCCAGTGCTCGTGCCTCGGCGCCGTCCTCAGTCAACATCAGTTTCAAGGCCGTCATCGCGTCGGCCAACCGGCCCGCCGCATTCAGCCGGGGCGCAATGCGGAAGCCCACGTGAGCCGGCGTGACCTCGTCCGGCACCGCTGCCACATCCAGCAGCGCCCGCAGCCCGGCTTTGTTCGTCGCCGGCAACCGAGCCAGACCGGCGCGCGCCAGGATCCGATTTTCGCCCGTCAACGGCACCAAGTCGGCAATCGTGCCGACCGCGACCAGATCGAGATGCTCGCGCAGGTCCACCCGCGCCGCCAACGCCCGGTCGCGTTTGAGCAGCGCGTGGGCGAGCTTGAACGCGACGCCGACGGAGGCCAGCGGAGCGGGACATGCTTCCAGCTTGTCCGTTTCGATGGTGGACAGAGGCAAGCTGGAAGTTTGCCTCACTTTCGGATTCACCAGCGCCGCGCAGGCCGGCAGTTCCGCCGGTGGCTCGTGGTGGTCAAGCACGATCACGTCCACGCCTTGCGCTTGGAGATGGGCGATTTCCGCGACGGCGGTGGTGCCGCAATCTACGGCGAGGAGCAACTCCGGCCGGTGCTCCCGGAGGCACCGGTTCAGGCCGTCGGCCGTCAGACCGTACCCTTCATCCAGCCGGTGCGGCAGGAAACATTGGACATCCGCGCCAGCCGCCCGCAACACCCGGTAGAGCAGCGCAGAGGCCGTCACGCCATCCACGTCGTAGTCGCCGTACAAGACGACACGGCCACCGGCTTGGATGCGTTCGACCGCGGCGGCCATGTCCGGCAATTCAAACGGGTCGCGAAGTTGCCGGAGTTGGGGATGCAGAAACCGCCGGGCCGACTCGGCGTCCCGGTAGCCGCGGTTGACGAGCGTTTGCGCGAGGGCCGGCGGCAGCCCCAGCGCCCGACTCCGGGCTGGATCGGGTGCGGCAATGATCCAGCGCTGGTTCACGCGTCACGCCCGGGCCGGCTCGGGTTTGCGGTTGGATTCCCGCCGGTGGAACCAGAGCACGACCGGGCTGGCGATGTAGATGGACGAGTACGTTCCCGTGAGGATGCCGACCGTGAACATGAACGCGAAATCATTGATCACCCGGCCGCCGAAGACGTACAGCGACAGCGCCGTCAGGAACGTCGTGCCGGCGGTCAGAATCGTCCGCGGCAACGTCTGATTGATGCTGCTGTTGATGAGGTCGAAGTAGTTCCACCGGCCCGCGCGCAGTTTGCGGTTCTCGCGCACCCGGTCGAACACGATGATCGTGTCGTTGACCGAATACCCGATGATGGTCAGCACCGCCGCCACGACCGGCAGCGAGAACGTCCGCCCGGTCAGGCAGAACCAGCCGACGCACATCAACACGTCGTGCACGAGCGCGATCAACGCGCCCAGTCCGTAGGAGAATTCGCCGAACCGAAACGCGATGTAGATCATGATCATCACCATCGCCAACACCACCGCCCCGCCGGCCTGCTGAAGCAGTTCCTTGCCGATGACGGCGCCGACCTGTTCCTTGCCGATGACGTGGAAACCGGCTTTGGGGAAATCCTTTTGCAGTTGGGCTTCCACTTTTTCGGCCGTGTGTTCCGGCAGTTTCAGGGAAAGCACTTCGCTTTCGCCGCTCAACTCGCGTTGGTATTGAATCAGCGCGTCGGTGATCCCGGCGGCTTCGAGGCTTTGCCGGATCTGGGTGGCCGGCACCTTGTCGGCGAAGCGCAACACCACCGTGTCGCCCCCGGCAAAATCAATCCCGTACACCGCGCCCTGGCCGACCCGCCAACCGCCGCGCTGCGTGAACGACCACAACCCGGCGCCGATCAACGCCCACGACAGAATAAACGCCACCGGCCAGATGCCGAGGAAGTTGATCTTCGTGGCCCGCAACACATGCAGCATGGAAAACTTCTTGAGCCACCCCTTCTCCACCAACAGATCGAAGATGAGCCGGGTGGCAAACACCGCCGCGAACAGGTTGGCCAGCAACCCGATCGTCAGCGTCGTGCCGAAGCCCTTGACCGGCCCGCTGCCGAGCCAGAACAGAATCAGCGCGGTCAGAATCGTCGTGAAGTTCGAGTCGAAAATCACCAGAAACGCCCGCGAATAGCCGGCGGCAATCGCGCCGCGCAACGTCTTGTTCGCCGCCAATTCCTCCCGGATGCGCTCGTAAATCAGCACGCTCGCGTCCACCGCCATCCCGACGGTCAACACGATGCCGGCCAGGCCCGGCAGGGTCAGCGTAAAGCCGAACATCGAGAGCACGCCGAGGATGATCAACAGGTTCAGCGCCACCGCGAAATCGGCAATCAGGCCGCCCCACAGGTAGTACACCGCCATAAAGACTAACACCAACGTCGCGCCAATGATCGCCGCCTGGACACCGCTGCGGATCGAGTCGCGCCCCAGCGACGGGTCCACGCCGCGTTCCTCGACGATTTGCACGGGCGCTTCGAGCGGGTTTTCGAGCACGTTGGCCAACTGCTGCGCTTCCGACAACGTGAACCGGCCGGTAATGCTCGCGCGCCCGCCGGTGATCGCTTCCTGAATGACCGGCGCCGAATAGAGTTCGCCATCGAGAATGATCGCCAGTTGCCGGCCGACGTTGGCTCCCGTCACACGCGCGAAAATCTTGGCGCCTTCGGGGTCAAAACTGAGCGCCACATACGGCCGGCCCACCTCGTCGTATTGGACATAGGCGCGCTCGACGTGTTTGCCGGTCAATTCGGGCCGGACCTTGACGAAGTAGATCTGCTCCCGCGACCGGCCTTCGCGGGTTTCTTTGTGGACCAGCCGCTGGTAACCGACCGGCGGCACGAAGCGCGGATCGGTCGCCATCTGCGCCACCAATTCCTCATTGCGCTCGTGCACCAGCCGGAACTCCAGGTAGGCCGTGCGCTCGATCGTCCGCCGCGCTTCCAGCCGTTTCGCTTCATCCAACCCCGGCATCTGCACCAGAATCCGGTCGCCGCCAACCGGCTGGATGACCGGCTCGGCCACGCCAAACTTGTCCACGCGCTTGCGGATGATCTCCGTCGCCTGCCGCAACGCGTTGGCGCGCCCGGTCTGGTCAATCTTCGACGTGTCCATCTGCAACAAGAACGACGTGCCGCCTTTGAGGTCGAGACCGAGATTGATGCCGTACTGTTTGAGGCAGTAGGCCGACACCAACACCGTGGCGACCACCACGGCCAGTTTCCACGTGAGCTGTCTGTTCATAAACGTTACTTCTCCGCCCCCGCTTCACCGGACACCACGCCGGAAACGGCGCTGCGGGCGATTTCCACTTTCACGTTGTCGGCAATCTTGACCATCACCGATTTGTCTTTGACGCTGGTGACGATGCCAAAGAGGCCGCCGGAGGTGAGAATCTTGTCGCCCGCCTTGAGGTTTTTGAGCATTTCCTCGTGTTGTTTGCGCTGTTTCTGCTGCGGGCGGATCATCAGGAAATAAAACATCGCCCCCATGATCACGAACATCCCGATCATCTGGAGCATCTGCCCTTGTGGATTGGCCTCCGTCCCCGCCGGGGGCGGAGCGCCGAACGCTAACATTTCAAATGACTTCATTGATTGTCGTATTCTCCGTGTACCGCGCGACAAAGTCGCGGCGGAATTCCTCAAACCGGCCGCCGGCAATCGCCGCGCGGACCCGGCGCATCAACTCCAAATACACATGCAGGTTGTGCGTCGTCAACAACCGCAATCCCAGAATCTCGTTGGCGCGAAACAGGTGCCGCACGTACGCCCGGCTGAACTGCCGGCACGCCGCGCACGCGCACCCCTCTTCCAGCGGCCCAAAATCCTCCCGGTAACAGGCGTTCTTGATCGGGTAACACCCGGTCATGGTGAACACCGCCCCGTTGCGCGCCACGCGGGTCGGCAACACACAGTCAAACATGTCCACCCCACGCGCCACGAGTTCCACCAGTTGCGGCGGCGTGCCCACGCCCATCAGGTACCGCGGTTTGTCCACCGGCAAGTGTGGCAACGTCGTCGCCACCTGTTGCACCATCTCGGTGAACGGCTCGCCGACGCTGACGCCGCCGACGGCGTACCCGTCGAACTCCATCGCCGTCAGTTCCCGGGCGCATCGTTCCCGCAACTCCGGATACACACTCCCCTGCACAATGCCAAAGAGCAACGGCCGTGGGATGGGCATCTTGCCCGTCCCTTCCCGTGGGATGAGCATCTTGCCCGTCCCCCCCGTTTCCCGCGGAACGGACAGGCTGGAAGCCTGTCCCACGAATTCCCGGCAACGGGCTGCCCACTGTAGAGTCCGCTCCACGCTTGCGCAAGCGTATTCTCGGTCGCACGGCCACGGGGGGCATTCATCAAACGCCATCGCGATATCGCTGCCCAACGCCGCCTGGGCCGCCATCGCCTCCTTCGGCCCGAGGAACAACGTCGCCCCGTCCACGTGCGATTGAAATTCCACGCCGTCCGCCGTGATCTTCCGCAGTTTCGCCAGCGAAAACACCTGATACCCGCCGCTGTCGGTCAGAATCGCGCCGTCCCAGCCCATGAACTTGTGCAGCCCACCGGCTTTCTCAATCAACTCCGTACCGGGCCGGATCACCAGATGGTACGTGTTGCCAAGGATGATTGGCGCCCCAAGCTGCCGGAGTTCGTCCGGGGCCATGCACTTCACCGTCGCCTGCGTCCCGACCGGCATGAACACCGGCGTCTCCACGACGCCGTGCGCCGTCTGCAACCGGCCACACCGCGCCGCCGTGTGCGGGTCGCATTGTTGGATCTGAAAACTCACGCGCCCTTCTTACGCGGCGCCGGGCGGTTTTGCAATTGAATGTTGCCGCGCCGGTGGCTACAGTAACGGCCACTTCGGATGCAGCTCGTTTGGATCATCACCGGTTTGCTGTTCGCCGCCGCGGGCGCGACTGACGCGGCGGCGCCGTTTGCTGTTGGCGAAAAACTGTCCTACCGGGCCATGTGGGGGGTCATCCCCGTCGGCGAAGCGTCACTCGAAGTCCGCAATATCGAGACCGTGGCCGGTCGGCCGTGTTACCGGCTCGTGGCCGAAGCGCACACGACCGGGGCGGGACGGTTGCTCTACCGGTTCGATTCCGTGGTTGAAAGCTGGCTCGATGTGGCGACCGCGGCCACCTACCGGCACCGCAATCAGACGACCGAGGGCAAGACCAGTTACACCGAAGAAACCGTCTTCGACTACGCGGCGCAGACGGCGATCACGTCGAATCTGACCGCCGGCACCGTTCAATCCTGCCGGCTCGACGGCCCGGCGTTGGACGTCATTTCCGCGTTGTACACGGCTCGGACCCGGCCGATGCGGCCGGGCTTGCCCCAATCGCTCCTGATCCACGCCAGCGCGACCAACTACGTCGTGTCGTTCAAGCCCGAAGGTCCGACGACGCTGGACGTGCGTCCGGTCGGCGCCGTGCCGGCGGTGCGGATCGAGCCGCTGCCCACGTTGAAATTCGTCGCGCGCCACCGGGGCCGGTTGTGGTTCTGGATCAGCAACGATGAGCGACGGCTGCCGTTGTTGGCCGTCACGAACACGAAACTCGGCACCGCCCGGCTGGTGTTGACCAGGATCGAAACCAGCCCGCCGGCGCCACCCCGAAAACTCGCCGCTGCCATCCCCTGACATGGAATTTCCCCCGCTCGACTTCACCCGGATCCGCACCTACCCGCTCCGCGAACGGGACAACAAGGTTCGCCGCGACCAACTCGCCCAACCGTGGTCGCCCGGCGGCAGTTTCGCGAAGTTTCTGGACAGTCTGCCGGCCATTCTCGCCGGCAACGATTTCCGCGCGGTGGTGGACGCCACCGTCGCCGCCATCCGGCAGGGCAAACCGGTGCTGGTGATGATGGGCGGGCACGTCGTCAAATGCGGCTTGAACCCGGTCCTGATGGATCTGATGCAGCGCGGCGTCGTGACCGCCCTCGCCATGAACGGGGCGGCGGCCATCCACGATTTTGAGATGGCGCTCATCGGCGCCACGAGCGAAGACGTGCAGGCCGGGCTGGACGACGGCAGTTTCGGGATGATTGACGAAACCGGCCGCCAGATGAACGCCGCGCTGGCCGCCGGCGTCTCCCAGGGCATCGGCGCCGGGCGGGCGCTCGGCCAGGCCATCGTCACCGGCGCGTTCCCGAACAAGGCGCTCAGCCTCCTCCACCACGGCGCCACCCACAACGTGCCGGTCACCGTCCACATCGCCATCGGCACCGACATCATCCACCAACACCCGACCGCCGACGGCGCGGTGCTGGGCGAGGCCAGCTATCTGGATTTCCAGAAACTCGCCGCCGTGATTGCCCGGTTGGAAGGCGGCGTGGTGCTCAACATCGGCTCGGCAGTGATCATGCCGGAAGTCTTTCTCAAAGCGCTGACCATCGCCCGCAACCTCGGCCACGTGGTGGACCACTTCACCGCGGCCAACTTCGACATGATCCGCCACTACCGGCCCACCGAAAACGTCGTCCGCCGCCCCACGCACAAAGGCGGCCGCGGCTATCACCTCGTCGGCCAGCACGAACTGCTCGTGCCGCTGTGGGCGGCGGCCGTTTTGGAGAAACTGTCATGACCCGCGATCAGTTACAGCAAATCCTCAACCGGTTTTCCCAACAAACCATCCTCGTCGTCGGCGACGTGATGCTCGACCATTTTCTGTGGGGCAAGGTTTCCCGGATTTCGCCCGAAGCGCCGGTGCCGGTCGTGGAAGTGACGCGCGAGTCGTATTTCCCCGGCGGCGCCGCCAATGTCGCCCGCAACCTGCGCGCACTCGGCGCCCACGTGCAGGTGTTCGGCGTGCTCGGCGACGATTCCGCCGGCAGCGAACTCCGGGCGTTGCTCGACCAACAAGGCGTGGAGACAACCGGCCTGCTCGTGGACCCGACCCGGCCGACAACGGTCAAAACGCGGATCGTCGCCCACCACCAACAGATTGTCCGCTTCGACAAAGAACGGACGGCCCCGATCAGTCCGGCGCTGGCCGAGGAATTGCTGGCCCGGTTCACGGCGACGCTGGCGGACGCGGACGCGGTGATTTTTGAGGATTACGCCAAGGGCGTGATGAACCAGCCGCTGCTCGATACGATGCACCGGCGGGCCCGCCGGCGCGGCACGATCACGACGGCGGACCCGAACTCGCGGCACCCGCTGCAGTTCCGGCGGCTGACCGCGATCACGCCGAACCGGCTGGAAGCCTTCGCCGCGGCCGGCCTGCCGTTCGCCGAGCCGGCGGAAGACGTGTTGCGCGACGAGCCGCTGCTCGCGGCCGGTCGGAAGCTATTGAACCAGTGGCGGACGGAGAACCTGCTGATCACGCTGGGCGAGCACGGCATGTGCCTGTTCCGCGCCGGCGAACGCCCGCATCACATCCCCACGGTGGCGCAGGAGGTGTTCGATGTCTCCGGCGCGGGCGACACGGTGATCGCGACGCTGACGGTGGCGTTGGCGGCCGGGGCGCGGCCGGTCGAGGCGGCGGAGATTTCCAATCACGCAGCCGGCGTGGTGGTGGGCAAGGTGGGCACCGCCACCTGTTCGACGGCAGAGCTGACCGCCAGTTTCCAACGGAACTGCCGCTAACCGGCAGGAAACGCGGCGGCCACTCGTTACCGGGTCAGGCGCTGCAGGGCTTCCAGATATTTTTCGCTCGTCCGCTTCACGACTTCCGCCGGCAAGACCGGTCCCGGCGGTTTCTTGTCCCAGGTCAGCGTTTCGAGGTAATCCCGGACGTATTGCTTGTCAAAACTCGGCTGTGGCCCGCCCGGCCGGTACTCGCTGGCCGGCCAAAACCGCGAACTGTCCGGCGTCAGCGCCTCATCAATCAAAATCAACTTGTCGCCATCGAATCCGAACTCGAACTTCGTGTCGGCAATGATGATCCCCCGCTGCGCCGCGTAATCGCGCGCGAATTTGTACACCGCCAACGCCGCGTCCCGCACCTGCACCGCGATGGCCGGGCTGAGAATCTCCGCCGCCTGCTCGAAACGGATGTTCTCGTCGTGCCCGGTCTCGGCTTTTGTGGACGGCGTGAACAGCGGCTCCGGCAACTTGCTCGACTCGACCAGCCCCTTCGGCAGGGTGATCCCGCAGACGGTGCCGCTCTTCTGATATTCCTTCCACCCGGACCCGCTCAGGTACCCGCGCACGATGCACTCCACCGGCAACGGCCGGCATTTCTTCACCAGCATGGAGCGCCCGCGCAATACCTCATGATGACCGACCCGCTGCGCGATGGCCGCAAAACTGGAGGTCAACAGATGGTTCGGCACAATGTGCTTGGTCTTGTTGAACCAGAACTCGCTGAGCGCCGTCAGCACCCGCCCCTTCTCCGGGATCGGATTCGGCAGCACCACGTCGAACGCGCTGAGCCGGTCGGTCGCCACAAACAGCAGCGCATCGCCGAGGTCGAACACCTCGCGGACCTTGCCGCTCTTCAGTTTCTTGATCCCCGGCATCTCAATTGTGCTCAACGCGGTCGTCATGATGAGGTCCTCCACAAACTCACGCCTGATACCGCAGGCCGTCGCAAAGGTGAAGCAAAATCGGATTGCCGAACCGACCGTGGACCGGTTATGTGTCCGGCCGTGAAAACTCTCGACTGGGATTTTCCGCTGCCGCGCACGCATACCGGCGTGTTGCTCGGCAACGGCACGCAAGGCTTGATGATCTGGGGCACCGACCGGTTGTGCGTCACGGTCGGCCGCGCCGGGTTTTGGGATCACCGCGGCGCCACGCCGTTCACCACCCGCGTGACGTTCGCCGCGCTGCGCCGGTTGCTCGAAGCCGGCGACGAAGCCGGGGTGCGCGCCGCGTTTGCCAGCCAGGACCGGCAATCCGCGTACCGCCGCCCGTGCCAAATCGGCGGCGGCCGGCTCGAACTGAAGTTCCGCCGCGCGGTGCCGCAGTCCGCCCGGCTCGATCTGCCCACCGGCACGCTCCGCGTCCGGTTGAGCAACGGCGCCATCGTGACCATCCGCCAGGCGATGGACGAGGAACTGGCGTGGATCGAAACCGACGCGCCGTATTCGGTGACGCTGATTCCCGCGTGGGACTACATCGGCGCGAAACTGGCGCAGGACGGCGTGCAACCGCCGACCCGGTGGCGGAATGGGTTTTGTCAGGAGTTGCCGGCCGATGCGCCGCTGGCGGTGGCGTGGGAACGCCGGGGCCGGCGGCTGACGCTGGCGACGGCGCTCGGTCCGCAGGCCCGGCAACGGGCGCAGGCGTTGGCCCAGAAAAAGCCGGCCACCCGGCGCGCGGCGGCGTGGTGGCGCGCGTATTGGCGCGACGTGCCGCGGGTGGAGTTACCGGACCCGGTGCTGCAACACGCGTGGGACTACGGCGTGTTCAAACAGGCCGGCCTCACCACGCCGGGCGGCGTGGCCGCGACGCTGCAAGGCCCGTGGATGGAAGAATATCAATTCCCGCCGTGGTCGAACGACTATCATTTCAATATCAACGTCGAGATGATCTACTGGCCGGCGCTCGGCACGAACCGGCTGGCGCACTTCGCGCCGTTGTGGACGATGATCCGCGGCTGGCTGCCGGCGTTGCGGGCGAACGCCGAGAAGTTCTTCGGCGCGCCGGACGCGCTGATGCTGCCGCACGCCGTGGACGACCGCTGTCAGGTCGTCGGCAGCTTCTGGACCGGCACGATTGATCACGCCTGCACGGCGTGGGTGGCGCAGATGGCGTGGCTGCACTACCGGTACAGCCTCGACGAGACGGTGCTGCGCGAGCTGGCGTGGCCGCTGTTGACCGGCGCGTTCAACGGCTACTGGGCGATGCTGGATAACTTTTCCCTGCCGGTCAGCGTCAGCCCCGAGTTCAACGGCGCCGGCATGAACGCCTGGGGCCGCAACGCGAGTTTTCAACTGGCCGCGCTTCATTTCCTCGCGCAGACGTTGCCGCAGGCCGCCCGGATTCTCGGCGAGCCGGTCGACCCGCGCTGGCAACAAGTGCGCGAAAAGGTGCCGCCCTACACGCGGGTCGAAGGCCGCATCGGATTGTGGGAGGGCCAGGACCTGACCAAGAGCCACCGGCATCATTCCCATCTCGGCGCGATCTATCCGTTTGGCACGATTGACCCGTTTGCCGACGAACACCGGGACATCGTGCGCGCCTCGCTGCGCCACTGGCAGTCTCTGGGGGCCGGTAACTGGACCGGTTGGTGTCTGCCGTGGGCGGCGATTCTCTGCGCCCGGTGCAACTTGGCGGACGCGGCGGTGGCGTGGCTGCATTGGTGGCAGGACGTGTTCACCAACATCGGCCACGGCACGCTGCACGACGCGGATTTTGCCGGCGCCGGCGGCTTGCACCGGCCCGCGGAGCTGGAAACCGCGCCCCCGGCGGAGAACCGCGAAATCATGCAGATGGACGCCGCGATGGGCGGCGTCACCGCCATCCTCGAATTGCTGGTGCAGAACCGCGGCGACGTGCTCCACGTGCTGCCGGCCATTCCCCGCCGATGGCGGGCGCTGCGGTTCGACGGCATCCGCGCGCCCGGCGCGTTTCTCGTCGGCGCAACCGTCGAGAAAAACCAGACAGTCGAAGTCCGCGTCACCAGTCTGGCCGGTGGGCCGCTGCGGCTGGCACACGGGTTGGGCGACTGTTACCGGCTGAACGGCAAACGACAGCGTGGAGTCGTGTTGCAGACTGCCACGAAGCCGGGAGAGGTGCTGCGCCTGACGCGCGCCTGATTGAGCGATGCCGTACTTGCTGCAACTCGACGCGAACGGTGCCGCCGTCAAACAGTGGCCCCTGCAGGAGCGGCCGCTGTTGGTCGGGCGGGCCGTGCAGGGGGACGCCCAGATTTTGGACCCGCGGATGTCGCGCCGGCATTTCATCATCACCCCGGTCAACGAGAAGTATTTTATCCGCGACCTGGCCTCGACCAACGGCACGTTCGTCAACGGCCGGCAGATCGCCAAGCACGAGCTGCAGCCCGACGACCGGATCCAAGCCGGGGAGACGACGTTTCGGTTCGTCCGGGAACTACCAGCCCGCGTGTAGCCACTCGACCAGCAACCGGACGCCGCAGCCGGTGGCGACTTTGGCGTGCTGCGGCTCGACGCAGCCTTGTCGTTGGGCGGCTTGACGCCTGTTCGCATTCCTCCCGCCGCGTCAAGCCGCGGCATGGAAAGGCGCTGTCAAGCCAGCGCACTCCAAGCTCTCGACAATTACGGCTGGATGCAGTCCGCCGTGATGAGTGCGGCGCCCATCGGATCACCGGGCGGGAGGCCGGGGGCGGCGCCCACTACGAGCGGCTCAGGAAGTCAATCAGCAACCGGACGCCGAAGCCGGTGGCGCCTTTGGCGTGGTAGGGCCGTTCCTCGGTCGTCCACGCCGTGCCGGCAATGTCAATGTGCGCCCACGGCACCGCGCCGACGTAGTTGGCCAGAAACGCTGCCGCCGTGATCGCGCCGCCATTGCGGCCGCCGGTGTTTTTGTGGTCGGCCACGTCGCTCTTGATCAGTTCCTTGTATTCCGGCCAGAGCGGCAACGGCCAGACCCGGTCGCCCGTGCGTTCGCCGGCCGCCCGGATTTTTTCCAGCAACTTCTCGTTGTTGCCCAATAAACCGGCGGCGAACGGACCGAGCGCAATCACGCAGGCGCCGGTCAGGGTCGCGAGGTCAACGATCGTCGCCGCGCCGCGTTGCCGGGCGTAGGCGAGCGCGTCGCCGAGCACGATCCGGCCCTCGGCGTCGGTGTTGAGGACCTCGATGGTCACGCCGCGTTTGTCTTTGCCGCGGTAACTGGTGACGATGTCGCCGGGCCGGTAACTGGTGGCGCTGGGCAGGTTCTCGGCGGCCGCGATGACGCCGAGCAGGCGCACCGGCAGCTTCAGTTCCGCCGCCGCGCGCAGGGTGCCGAGCACGGCGACGCCGCCGCATTTGTCGAACTTCATCTCGTCCATCTTCTCCGACGGCTTGATGGAGATGCCGCCGGAGTCGAACGTGAGCGCTTTGCCGACGAGCGCGACCGGCTGTTGTCGGGCCGCGCCGGGGCCGACGTATTCCAGAACGATGAGGCGCGGCTCGTTGGCGCTGCCGCCGCCGACGGCCAGCAGGCCGCCGAACCGGCCGCGGCGCAGCGCCGGTTTGTCGAGCACGGCGCATTGCAGCCGGTACTGCCGGGCGAGTTGACGGGCGTAATCGGCCAGCACGGCCGGGGTGACGACGTTGCCGGGCAGGTTGCCGATGGCGCGGGCGTAGTTGACGGCCTCGGCGATGATCCGGGCGCGGGCGACGGCGGGGCGCGCGGCGCGCGGGGCGCACAAGGTCAGCGCCTGGAGTTCCGCGTGGTTGTCGTTGCCGGTCTTGAACTGGGTGAACCGGTAGGTCGCCAGCAATGCGGCTTCGGTCACGGCGGCGGCGCAGTCCGGCAGGTCGGCGCGGATTTCGACCAGCGCGCGGGCGATACCGGCGTCGCGGAGTTTTTTCACGGCAAGGCCGGCGGCGCGGCGGATGGTTTCCGGGGTGATGTCTTGTTTGTCGCCCAGCCCGACGAGCAGGAGGCGTTCGGCCGGCAGTTGGCCGTGGGTGTGGAGGAGGAGAAGTTTTTTTTCGGCGCCGTCGAATTCGTGGGCGGTGACCCGGCGCAGGAGTTTCCGCAGGGCCGGGGGGCCGGCGGGTCGTTCGTTTTTGGCGGCGAACAGCATGAGGGCCGGGGTTTTTCGGGAAAAGAGCGGGAACGACGCGGTGGTGATATTCATAGTGGGCGCAAATTATAGTTGCCGGAACCGGTGCCGTCAAATACGCTGGAGCTGAGCCGGTATGAGCGTGTTCCCTGCGCCAGAAACGTTGCGGGCCAGCCTGGTCCTCGCGTTGGTGATCGCGGCGGTGATGATGGGGCTGTTGTCGCAACGCCATTATTCGCGCGGCCGCGCGCTGAGCCTGGTGGCGCTCGGATTCTTCGTGTGGAGCGTCCAAACGCTGTTGTCTCCCCTCCTGGAGGTCTGGCCGCGGTGGGCGGTCGTTCTCGATCTGGCGGCGACCGGACTTTTCCTGGTCGTCGTGATCCGCCTCATTATCAAGCGCGAAATCGCCGCCACCGAGCAGAAATACCGGAGCATGTTCGACGCGGTCTCCGACGCGATTTTCATGGTGGATTTGTGGACGCTCAAGGTGCGCGACGCCAATCAACACGCGCAGCGGCTCACCCAACGCACGGCCGCGCAGTTGCGCGGCGTCAGCTTCCTCGATCTCTGTCCCAGCCTGCGCGAGAGCGGCACGAACCAGCTCGAGCATCGGCAGATGTTCAACGCCGTGTTCAAGCCGCACAACGAGTTTCACATCGCGCGGGCGGATGGCACGCTGGTTCTTTGCGAAGGCGAAACGAGCCTCGTGCCGTGGCAGCACCGGCCGGTGATGCAGGTCCGCGTCCGCGAAGTCGCCGACGCCGGCAAGATCCACCAGTTGGTCCGCCGGGCGGAAAAAATGTCATCGCTCGGCCAGTTGATTGCCGGCGTCGCCCACGAGTTGAACAATCCGCTCGCCGTGGTCGTCGGCTACGCGCAACTGCTGGCCAAACGGAAGATTGACGACGAGCAGCTCCGCGCCGATCTGTTGAAGATTCTCCACGAGAGCGAGCGGGCCGCGAAAATCGTGCGCGACCTGCTGTCGTTTGCCCGGCCCTGCGAACCGCAACTGCAACCGGTGGACCTCAATCAGATCGTGGCCAATGTGCTGGCGGTCCGCGACGCGCAGTTGCGCGCCAGCGGGATTCAGTTGGAGAAGCATCTCGCCGCGAAGTTGCCGTTGACCAAGGCCGACCCGATCCAAATCGAGCAGGTGCTCACCAACCTCGTCGCCAACGCCATTGACGCCATCAACACCCGGCCCGCGCCGCGGTGGTTGCGCGTCGCCACCGCGGAGGTCGGCCTGAACATCCGCGTCACCGTCGCCGACTCCGGCCCCGGGATTGCCCCGGACATCATCGGCCGGATTTTTGATCCGTTCTTCACCACCAAGCCGCCCGGCAAAGGCACCGGCCTCGGCCTGTCCATCTCCCACACCATCATCGAGGAACACAAAGGCAAGCTCTGGGTGGAAAGCGCGCCTGGCCAGGGCGCGCAGTTTTTCATCGAGCTGCCGATTGTGCCCTGCGAAGCCCCGGCGGCGGCGCCGGTCGCGGCGGCCCCCGTGCCGACCGCCGAACCCGCCGCGCGGTTGCTCATTGTGGACGACGAACCCGGCATCCGCGACGTGTTGCAGGCCGTGTTGGCGAGCAACGGGTACGAGACCGACACCGCCGGCAACGGCAAGGAGGCGCTCCAGAAACTGGACGCCCACCGCTACGACTTGATCTTCTCCGACCTGCACATGCCGGAGATGAGCGGCGAACAGTTCCACGCCGCGGTCGAAGCGCGCGACCGGCGGTTGGCGAAACGGATTGTGTTCGTGACCGGCGACACGGTCAGCCCGCAGACGCGCGGGTTTCTGGAGCGGACCGGCAACCGCTGGATCAGCAAGCCGTTCAACATCAGCGCGGTCGAGGACCTGGTGCGGACGCTGTTGCGGGAAGCGCGCAGCCCCGAAGCCCAGTTGGCGGACCTGTACGCCACCGACCGCCCGCGCCCGCCAGCGGCACGTCCGGAGAGGTAATCACGATGGAGACCGTCATGATTCAATGGATCAGCGACGCGGTGAGCATCATGTTCCCGCCGGAGTGGGTGCGGACGGCGTTGGTGGTGGCGTTGTTTTCGACGTTGGTGGTGGTCGCCCTGTTTGGGTACCTCAATCATCACACCAAGCAACGGTATTTCAGCATCTGGACGGTGTCGTGGCTGTTCTATGCGGTCTATCTGGCGGCCTCGATCGGGCTGGAAGAGACGCCGGCGATGCCGTTTCTGGTCATGGTGCGCCGGGCCTGCATTGGGATCAGCGCGTTGTACATGTTTGCCGGCAGCCGCAACATGATTCAGGGCGTCCACGAGCAACGCGAGCTGCTGCTCGGCACGGTGTTGATGTTCCTCTGGAGCTACGTGGCCGCCTATCACGTGCAGGACCCGTTATGGATCACGGTGCCGGTGTTTGCCCTGCTGGCCGCGGCCAGCATCTACACCGGCCGCGCTCACCTGCAAGTGGCCGCCCACTATTTTCGCGGCGCGCGAATCTTGTCGGTGGGATTTCTGGCGTGGGGCGCGCTGTTGTTGCTGTTCCCCTTTGTCGCGGCGTCGCGGGTGGCGCAAGCGGTGTTCTACCTGTTGTCCGCCGTCCTGGCGCTCGCCATCAGCTTCGGCATGCTGGTCCAGGTGCTCGAACGCGTCCGCGAAGAACACGCGGCGTTGAAGGACGAGTTGTTGCGGGGCGTGGCCAGCCGGCGGCTGCTCGAACAGGAAGCCCTTCTCTCGGAACAGAAGTACCGGGCGTTGTTTGAACTGGCCAGCGACGCGATGCTCGTCGTGGACCTCGCCACGCTGAAAATCCAACAGGCCAACCAATCCGCGTTCCGCCTGACCGGGCGCGAATCGGACCAGCTCCTCGGCCGGACCATCACCGACCTCTGCCCCGACCTCGTCGCCACCGGCCCCGGCCTGCTGGAGCACAAACACATGTTCGATCACGTGTTCGCCCCCGCCAACGAGTTCGTCATCGTCAAGGCCGACGGCACGCGGGTGCCCTGCGAAGGCAGTTGCGCGCTCGTCGAGTACCACAAACAGCCGGTGATGCAGCTTTCCGTCCGGGAAGTGACCGAACGCAAGCGGCTCGAAAAACAAATGCGCCAGATTGAAAAACTCTCCGCGCTCGGCCGGCTCGTGGCCGGCGTCGCCCACGAGTTGAACAATCCGTTGGCCGTCATCATGGGCTACGCGCAGATTCTGGCCCGGCAGCGCGACAGCGCCGGCCACCGCAAACCCCACGACGAAATCGAAAAAATCCTCCACGAAAGCGAGCGCGCCGCCAAAATCGTCCGCAACCTGCTGTCCTTCGCCCGGTCCCGCGAGCCCCAGATGAAAACCACCGACCTCCACGCCATCATCGCCCAAGTGCTTGCCGCGCGCGAAGAATCGCTCCGCACCCACCAGATCACCGTCCGGCAATGCCTCGCCCCCGCCCTGCCCTGCACCATGGCCGACCCCGGCCAGATCGAACAAGTCCTCAGCAATCTCGTCAGCAACGCCATCCACGCCATGAGCAGCCAACCCGCGCCCCGGCAACTCACGGTCACCTCCACCGCCGCCGGCAACACCCTCCGCGTCAGCGTCGCCGACACCGGCCCCGGCATCCCGCCGGAAGTGATCGACCGGATTTTCGATCCGTTCTTCACCACCAAAGAGCCCGGCAAAGGCACCGGCCTCGGCCTGTCCATCTGCCACACCATCCTCGAAGAACACCACGGCCGCATCTGGGTGGAGAGCCAGTTCGGCCGCGGCGCGACGTTCTTCATCGAACTGCCCCTCGTCGCCTGCGTCGAACCGGTCGAGCCGGCCCCGGTCGAACCGCCGGTCCCGCGCGATGCCGAGGCCGTCAAACGCCGCATTCTGGTGGTGGACGACGAACCCGGGATCCTCGAAGTCCTCGGTGAAGTCCTCGGCAGCCTCGGCTACCGGGTGGACACGGCGTCGAACGGCCGGCAAGCCCTGGACCGCATGGCGACCACCCGCTACGACATCATCTTTTCCGACCTCTGCATGCCGGAGATGGGCGGCGAAACGCTGTACACCGACATCTTGAGCCGCGACCCGGAGCTGGCCGCCCGGATCATCTTCGTCACCGGCGATACGGTCAGCGCCAGTTCCCGGGCGTTCCTCGAAGCGACTGGCAACCGGTGGCTCAGCAAGCCGTTCAACATCGCCGAAGTCGAGCGTCTCACCGCCCAGGTTCTTGCCGGCCCCGGCCCTGCGTGCTAGTGTCCGCCCCAATTCGGGAATGAAACCGCAGCGGGTACTTATTTTTTGCCTGTCCGGGCTGGGCGACGCCATTCTGGCGTCACCGGCCATCGCCGCGCTCGCCGCCCAACCTGACCGGTTCAAATTGACGCTGCTCACCATGTTCGGCAGCGTCACCGAATACTTGCGCGACCAGCAGTTCACTGATGATGTCCGGTTGGAAAAGCTCCTCGGCATGTCCAAGTTCACGATTTTCCAGAGCGCGCGGGCGTTGCGCCGGGAACGGTTCGACATCAGCATTGTCCCCTACGCCATGAACCGGCTCGGCTACAATGTCTTCAGCCGCGTGGTAAACGCCCGGCAACGCATCGGGTTTCGTTACCAGCGCCAGCCAGTCATCAACCTGCCCGGCCTGAATCAGATCGTGCTTGATGAAGACCCGGCGTTGCACGCCGTCGAGGAAAACCTGCGCTGGGCCACGCTCCTGACTGGCCAGAAGAATTTGCCGGACGACTTGTGCTACCGGAACCAAGCCGATGCCACCGCTTATCTCCGGCAGCACGGCTTGGATGCCGCGGCGCCGTTGATTGGCATTCATGCCGCCTGTAATTCGCTCAAGAACCAACACCGGCGTTGCTGGCCGGCGTTTCAGTTTGGCGAATTCATCCGGCAATTCAGCCGCGAGCGCCCCGGCGCGCGGTTCCTGCTTTTCGAGGGGCCGACCGACACCGAGATTAACACCACGTTGCTGGCCGCAACCGCCGAGGCGCGCGGGGCGGTGAACGTCGCGAAGATGTTGCCGATGCGTCTGGTGGCCGCACTGATCCGCCGGTGCCACTTATTTGTGAGCAATGACTCCGGTTTGATGCACACCGCCGCCGCCTGCAAGGTGCCGACCGTGGCGATCTATGGACCCACCAATCCGGTCTGGGACAGGCCGTGGAAAACCGAAGCCATCATCGTGACGCGCCGGCTCCCGTGCAGCCCGTGTTTTTATTATTCGAGCCGGCCGCTTGACTGCGTGGCCAAACTTGATTATGCCTGTGTTCGTGATTTGCCGGTCGCGGACGTGAAACGAGCGGCACTGCAATTATTGGGGAAACAACCATGAACTATTTCATCACGGGAATCACCGGTTTTGCGGGGCCGCACTTGGCGCGGTTGCTGTTGAACGAGGGCCATTCGGTCCACGCGCTCGTCCGCGAAAGCAACGGCCGCGAGATGGACTTGCTCGACTTGCTCGATGCCGCGGAGCTGGACAAGATCACTTTTCATTACGGCGACCTGATCGAATACCATTCCCTCGTCCGCATTTTTTCCGCAAACCAATATGACGGGTTGTTTCACCTCGCCGCGCAAAGCCATCCGCCGACCAGTTTCACCGACCCCGTCGGGACGTTCTCCAGCAACGTCCAGGGCAGCGTCAATCTCATTGATTGCGTCCAACGCTATCAGAAAAATTGCGCGTTCATGTTTTGCTCCACGTCGGAGGTGTACGGCGATGTCGGCAAAACGGTCGGTGTATTGAAGGAAAGCCAGCCACTCCGCCCATCGAACCCCTACGGCACCAGCAAAGCCGCGATTGATCTACACGTGCAGGAACGCTGTCGCAACGGCGCGCTGAAAGGCTTCATTACCCGCGCCTTCTCGCACACCGGACCACGACGTGGAAAGAAGTTTTCCATCTCGTGGGATGCCTACTACCTCGCGTTGATGAAGACCGGCCAAGTCCAGGACCGGATCTTGCCGGTCGGCAATCTCGAAACCAAACGGATTGTCATGGATGTCCGCGACTGCGTCCGCGCCTATTACCTGCTGATGCAAAACTTTGACAACGGCGAAGCCTACAACATCTGCGGCCCGCAGGAAGCGGTGACCAAAATGCAGACGTTTACCGACAAGCTCATTCAGATTTCCGGCCTGACCGGCGTCGAGAAGAAAGTCTCCGACAAGCTTTATCGTCCGATTGACATCCAAATCCAAATTGGGGACACGACGAAAGTTCGTGAGAAAACCGGTTGGGAACCGGTAATCCCGCTCGACCAGACGTTGACTGATCTCTTCCAATACTGGGTCAAGAAGCTCAGCGCCCGGTAATCGCATGACCGCCAATCCACCACAGGGTCGCATCGGTCTGTGGCTGACGCTTGTCGTGGGATTCTTGTATTGCCTCTGGCTCGGCGCCCATTGGCTGCCGTTGCCGATGAGCGACAGGGAACTCGCCGCCTCCGCCTCGCGCGTTTGGGACGTGCAGCAGGAACTCCGCGCCGGTCACGGCGTGCCGTGGTGGACGCCAAACTTCATGAGCGGCTCGAGCTATGGCCTCAATTACGCCCGCGGATTGTATCTGGTGCCGTGGCTGTTGGTCGCGCAATTCACCGACCTCATCACTGCCGGCAAACTGATCGCGCTCGCGGCGATGTTCGCCAGCGCGGTCGCGATGTTTTGTTGCGCCCGGTATTTCCTGAAAAACGACTGGGCCGCCGCGCTCGCGGCCATCGTGTTCCTGCTGCACCCGCAACAACTCGCCCGCGCCGCCGGCTCCGAGCACCTGACGATTGTCCTCGCCTTCCCGTTCTGGCCGTTGCTGTGGCTGACGTTGGCCCGCGCGCTCGACACCGGCCGGCTCCGCGACGCGCTGCTCTGCGCCCTCAGCGGCGCGTTCGCGTGGTGGGCCGACAACAAACAGGCGCTCATCATCTTCGTGTTTCTCTTGTTCTACCTGCTGTACCGGCTGGGAACGCAACGTGACGCGGTGAAATCCGCGCTCCGGCAATGCGGCCTGACCGGTGCGGCATTTCTCGTGCTCGCCGCGTTCCCGCTCGTGACCGGGCTGACCGAAGCCAGACACGTCAAACTTTTCGCGGGCGACCCGGTGGTCGAATGGCAAAAAACCTACGCGTTCAAAAGCCTGCTCGCGCTGGTGGACCGCAACGGCGCGATGACCCGGCAGGCCATCACCGGCGTCCAGCAACACGCGCCACCCGCCGGTGTGCACAGCCAAACGGAATTCGACCAGATTCGGCGGATCTTCTCGTTGCCGATGGATTCGCCGGAGAAATACGCCGGAGTCGTCGCGCTGGCGCTCGTCGCGGTCACCGCGCTGTTTAACCGGCAACGAATCAACCGCCGGCTGTTCTGGTTTTTCCTCGGCCTGTTGCTGGCCAGCATCGCGCTGGCCGGCGGCCTCAGCAATCTCTGGGAAGCCAACTGGCAAACGTTCGACGCGATCTTCAGCCTGCCCACGGGCGTCGCCCAACTCGGCGCGTTCCTGGCCGGCGGCGTTGCCGTGGCCGGCCTGATTCTGTTTGCCAGGCGCAAACTCACCACCCCACGCAAATGGATCATTGCCGGGGTGATCCTCGGCGCATTCCTGTTCCTGCCGGCCTTTCGCCTGATTTCCGCACTGCCCTATTTTGGCGACATCCGCGCGCCGTTTGTGTTTTACGATTTGCCGGCCACGTTTTTGTTGGCGATGCTGGCCGGCTTTTTCGTGACCGATGTGCTGACGACGCGGGTGCCGCTGTGGGTTGCCGGGATGACCGTGTTGCTGCTCCTCGATTACTGGCCATATCAGCAACCGATGAAAGACAACGGCGTGCCGGCGCGCACGATCCAGAACCTCGAAGCCACCTACCGGTCACTCCGGGCCGATCCGGAGTGGGTGAAGACGTATGCGTTTTCGGGCCGGTATTTTCATTTGCTCGGGCCGATGTATTCCGGCAAGCCGCAGGTCTGGGAGGCGTTCTACAACTGGCAGGCCCCCGCCGGCATGGGACAACTCAACCAGAACCTGACCGGCGCGACGCTCAACCTCGTCGGCGCCCGCTACCTTGTGTTCGACAAGACCGATCCCGGCGCGAATCAACAGTTTCTCGCCCAGCTCCGGCAGGTGTACCCGGTTTTCAACGAAAACGAGGACTTCGTCGTGTTCCGCAACAATGCCGCGCACAACTACGTCACCGGCCAATTCGTGCCCCTGACCGGCGTGGAACTCACGCGCGTCAACCACGGCACCATCCGCATCGGGGCGACGGCGCCGCAACCGGGCGTGGCGGTCATTGCCGAGAGTTGGTATCCGTTCTGGCGCGCAACGGTGGACGGTCAGCCGGTCGAGGTGTGGAAAGTCAATACCGGTTTGATGGGGGTGAACCTGCCGGTGGGCGCGCACCAGATCGAACTCCGGTACGTGCCGCCGCGCGCTTACTCGGTCGCCGCCGGTATCAGTTTGCTCGGCCTGGCCGGCGTCGGCGTCAGTCTTCTTCGTGCACCGAGTCGTAGAACTTGACGAGGTTCTGGTAGTCGTCGCCTTCCATGAACTCCATCGCCTCTTTCGGGTGCTGGTTGAGGTAGCCGGTAATCATGTAGGGCACCGCGAAGCCCCACCGGACCTTTTGCCGGAGCGGTTCGACCGTCTCCTGCATGCACTGCAGGATCGGGCGCAACTCGAACTTCGGGTTGTGGAGGAAGCCGAGCAGCAGCTCCATCGGACAGTTGCCGGAGCCGCGGCCGAGGCCGCTGATGCTGGCGTCGAGCAGGTTGGCGCCGAGGATGATGGCCTGGATGGTGTTGGCAAAGGCGAGTTGGAGGTTGTTGTGCGTGTGGATGCCGATTTCCTTGCCGGCCGGCTTGGCGTGTTTGAGGAACTTCTCCATCCAGTAATGAATCTGCTCCGTGTAGAAACTGCCAAAACTGTCCACCACGTAGATCGTGCCCACCGGCGACGCGGCGAACAGTTCCAGCGCGTTGTCCACCTCCACCTCCGGCACCGTGGACAACGCCATCAGGTTGACCGTCGTCTCGTAGCCTTTGTCGTGGGCGTCCTGAATCATCGTCAGCGCCGTCGGCACCTGATGGATGTAGGTGGCCACCCGGACCATGTCCACCACGCTCCGGTCGCGGGGGAGGATGTCGGTCTTGTAATCGGTGCGCTCGGCGTCGGCCATCACGGAAATCTTCGTTCCGCCTTTCTGGTCGCCCACCACCCGGCGGATGTCCTCCTCGTCGCAGAACTTCCAGCACCCGAACTTCTCTTTGGAATAAAGTTTCTTCGACGCCTTGTAGCCGAACTCCATGTAATCCACCCCGGCCGCGACATCGGCGGCATAGACGGACTTGACGAAATCGTCATCGAAAAAATGGTTGTTCATCAATCCGCCGTCGCGGATGGTGCAGTCGAGCACCTTGATTTCGGGACGGTACCCCAACCAGCCTTTGACGCCGGTGGCTTGTGTGGTCTCTTTGCTCATGGGGCGGGCACTGTACGCGCAGAGGCGCGGACGTTCAACCTTTTTGATGGACGACCGCTCCTTCCGGGGTTAAGTACCAGCTAAAACCCAGGAGCAATCACATGAACTACAAAGTGACCGTTTTCGGCGCCGGCTTCGTCGGCGCCACCACCGCCCAACGCCTTGCCGAAAAGCAACTCGCCGATGTCACCATGATTGACATCGTGGACGGCCTGCCGCAGGGCAAAGCCCTCGACATGATGGAGTCCGCCTGCCTCGAAGGCTTCGACGCCAAAGTCACCGGCTCCAACAACCCCGCCGACTGCGCCGGCAGCGACGTCGTCGTCGTCACCAGCGGCGTCGCCCGCAAACCCGGCATGAGCCGCGACGACCTCCTCAAAATCAACGCCGGCATCGTCGGCAGCGTCTGCGACGCCATCAAGACCCACGCCCCCACCGCCATTGTCATCGTCGTCTCCAACCCGCTCGACGTGATGACCTACCTGGCCGGCATCAAAACCGGCTTCGCCAAAAACAAAGTCATGGGCATGGCCGGCGTCCTCGACAGCGCCCGGTTCCGCTGTTTCATCGCCCTGGAACTCGGCGTCTCCATGCGCGACGTGGACGCGATGGTGCTCGGCGGCCACGGCGACGACATGGTCCCGCTCGTCCGGTACGCCACAGTGGCCGGCATCAAAGTCGAAGACCTGATTCCGAAAGACAAACTCGACGCGATGGTCGCCCGCACCCGCAACGGCGGCGCCGAGATCGTCAACCTCCTCAAGACCGGCAGCGCCTACTACGCGCCCAGCAGCAGCGTCGTCGAAATGGTCGCGGCGATTCTGCGCGACGAAAAACGGGTGTTACCGGTCGCCGCCTTTTGCACCGGCCAATATGGCGTCAAAGACATGTTCGTCGGCGTCCCCGCCATCCTCGGCAAGACCGGCGTCGAGAAGATCATCGAGCTGAAGCTCACCGGTGATGAGCTTGCCCAACTGAAAAAATCCGCCGATCATGTTCTAGAGAACGTCAAGAAGCTGAATTTGTAGAATGGGAGCGGCTGGTAAGAAGACGTAGTCTTACCGG
>Ga0078972_1001357_pt1 | contig 92451 bp, 91 predicted proteins | sample YelNatPaOPGAMG01_FD_67568 | JGI IMG/M metagenome (GOLD analysis project Ga0078972, IMG submission 67568) | Hot spring thermophilic microbial communities from Obsidian Pool, Yellowstone National Park, USA - OP-RAMG-01 (SPADES assembly) (version 2) | ecosystem: Environmental > Aquatic > Thermal... | reverse complement strand
CCAGTACATTTTTGTCAATTCTTTTAATGTATGTTTCTTTTCAAAAGCAACAGCCTTGAGGCCAAATTTCTTTGCATCAAATTCTACCATAAGAAGGAGCCCCCAGTAATAAAGGGCCGCAGGAATGAGGGCAAGCTTAATCACATCTACGTAACTTATGCGCAAAAATTCAGCGATAAGAAAGGCAGCAGCACCCATAACAGGTGGTGTTGTTATGGCACCCATACCACCTGCAGCAAGAAATCCACCAGCATTGTTCCTGTTGTATCCTGATTTGGAAAGCATGGGATAGGCAACAGACCCAATGGCCACAGTATTTGCAACACCTGAACCTGATGCCATGGCAAGGAGATAGGAAGTGGCTATGACAGCCCTCCCTGCTGAGGTTGGCTTTCTGCCCATGGCGGTGAAGGCAAAATCAACATAGAATTTACCTGCACCTGATGCAGTAAGAAACGCCCCGAATATAGTGAACATAATAATAATGGATGATGATACATCAATTGGTACGCCGAAGATACCCTCCAGTGTCATGTACATGTGGCCCACAATGCGCTCAATATCATACCCTCTGTGAGTCCATGGAGCTGGAAGCATGGGTCCCACATAGGCATAGATAAGAAAAATAATGCATGATATGGGCATGATTAAACCTGCGCTTCTCCGAGTAGCCTCGAGAATGAGAATGATAAATGCAACCCCTAATATTTTATCCCACATCTCAGGTGTCACTGCACGGTATATAAAATCTTCAAAATCAACAAGCATGTATACAATACAGGCAATTCCTATGAGTGCGAGACATATATCAACAAGATTGATCTTACCTTTAAATTTCTTTGCCATCGGGTAATACAGAAAAGAAAGCACTATCATGAATGCAACATGCACCCCTCTCAAAATTTGAGTTGTCACAGGAAATATGGTGGCATAAATGGCAAAAAGGGACATTGCAACTGCAAAGGCAGTTATTATAATATTCCAGAAACCGGCAACCTTCCGTGTTACCCCTTCTTCCTCTTCAATAATCTCTTCAAGCTTTTTCTTCTGTTCCTCGGTTAATTGTTCAGCAGCTTCGTCAAGGATTGACTTTTCTTTATCTTCCATCTCTGCCCCTCCTTATGCTGTAGAAAGTATATAATAGCAAAGGCACTTTTTTTATCCTTATATATACACTCCCATCCTCATCGCCACATTCATTTATTTTCAATACTCTTTTCCTGAGAATGAGCACATGATTGCCTGTACTTTCTTTCGGAATACTGAATTCCTTAACCACCATCTGGACATTTCCTAAGTCCTTCTTCTCTATTCCAAAATATTCAAGGGCCGCCTCGCTGGTAGAAACATGAAAAATTTCAAACAAACCGTTTTCTATCCTCATACTTTCGAGTACTTCCACACCATACATCGAGTGGATGTATTTTAATATCAGTATTTCACCGTTACGTACCTTTATGAAAGGTGCCTGCGTTCCAACTACCAATACTTGAAGGTGTACCAAAAAACCAGAAATATAGAGGAACACAATACATAAAATGGGATACAGACCAAATCTTTTTATCCTGTATCCCATCATAGGTGTCACACAAATACGTTGAATCCTCTTTCCTTGAAGAATTTCTGGGCACCTTTATGGTAGGGCACAGCCTTACTTGAAGCCCCGTCCTTCAGGTTAATATGGAGGGCTTCCTTATGTATAGCGGCAAGTTCCTTCAAATGATCAAATATTGCCTTTAGCACATTATAGACTATTTTTTCGTCTAAGTCCTGATGAACCATCAATAGGTTCCCTACTGCAGCAACAGCTACATCCTGCTTAATCCCTGTGTAGACATTTTTGGGTATAATTGATTTGTAGTAAACAGGTCCGTACTTTTCGACCATCTTCGGAATAAGTTCATCATGCGGAATAAGAACCATCTTGATGCCCGGTGATGCTGCCAGGTCAAGTACTGAAGAGGTAGGCACTCCACCATCCCAGAAATAAGCATCCAGCTTGCCATCCTTCATTGCCGCTGCAGATTCCCCTGCACCCAGTCTATCTCTCTTTACATCCTTATCCACATTGATACCTGCTGCCTCGAGAATCCTGAGCGCCTTCACTTCTGTTCCACTTCCAGGGGCACCTGTTGAAATTCTTTTACCTTTCAGGTCCGATACCTTTTTAATGCCCTTCTCATCTACTGTTACAATATGCATGAGATTTGGATATAACACAGTAGCAGTTCTCACTGGAAGGGGTTTACCTTTAAAGTGTCCTGTCCCTTTAAAGGCATCATACCCTGTATCAGCCATTATTAGACCAAAATCTGCCTTTTTTGCTGCAATGAGTTTGCAGTTATCAACCGAAGCTGCGGTCACCTCTGCAGCAGCCTCCACGCCTGCATACTTTGTTGCAAGGCTTGCAATGCCACCGCCAATAACAAAATAAACGCCTCCCATACCACCTGTTGCAATGGATATTCGTTGCTTTGTCTGGCTAAAGACTTTACCTGCATTACCCAAAAGCATCGCACCACCAGCAATGGATGTCATCTTGAGAAAATCTCTTCTTCTTATTCCCTTTTCAAAAAAATTTTTCATACTCATAAAGAAATCTCCTTTATATTATTTAATTAGATTGCCTAATATTGTATAAAAAATTAATTTTTGTTATGTCAAGTTTTTTATTAATTAGACTGTACTAGCCCCCATTTAAACCGGACACCCTCCTGACCAAAATAAGTTGTAGTAATAGCCATAGAGTTATTACTATAATTAACAGGTAAGAGGAGGGGAAAGAACTATGAGTCCGGTAGAGGTCATAACATCGGTTCAGAGAAGAAGACGATAGTACTCACCAGCAGAAAAAGGCCATAATTGAGGAAGCTTAAACAACCTGGTAACAGCATCTCCTCTGTGGCAAGAAAGTATGAGGTCCATCCCAATCAACTCTTCAAATGGAGGCGTCTTATCCATGAAGGTGGCCTTCTGGCTGCCCAAAGGGAGGAGCCCCTTGTACCTGTCTCTGAGGTAAAAAATCTTCAAAAGCAAGTTCGTGAGTTACAGCGTTTATTGGGTAAGAAGACCATGGAAGTAGAGATATTGCGGGATGCTTAATAGAAAAGCCCGCGAAAAAAAACTCATATCGCGCATACCCTTATTAGAAAAGGAGTCTACCCCATGAAGAGAATAACCGATACATTGCAGATATCCAGATCAAACCAGTATAAGAGGGATAGTATAGGACTATGGGTTTAAGGATCAGGTTCAGAGGGCAGCAGTTTCCATAATGTCAAACATTGCTGAAGGATTTGATCGGAGAACAAAGAACCTTGAACGTTGAACAAATCCCAACCCACAAACCGAATAAACCTAATAAACTCAATAAACTCAACAAACCCAATGAACCCGCTCAACTCATGGATATACCGTATCATGAGAGTCAATCATCTTCTTTTACCGAAGTATACGGGAAGACCCCTTCGGACCCATGATGGTTCAGTTATCACACTAACAAGCAATATGCGCTGGTGTTCCTAAGTCTTTGAGATCCTCTGCTATGGATACCTGTGACAGGGAGATTTTAAGCTACATTGCAACTACAGGTGGAATTACATCAGAATCGATTGAATACCGTTTCGGTAAGGTAGATAGACTACCTCACAGAATCCAGTGGTTAAGTGATAATGCCCCTTCCTATACAGCAAGGGGTACAATAGAATTTGTCCGTATGATGGGATTTGAAGTATGTACCACTCCATACTACAGTCCTGAATCGAATGGTATGGCAGAATCCTTTGTAAGAACATTTAAAAGGGATTATGTATATATGCATGATCTCCCTGATGCAAAAACTGTTATGGAACTATTGCCTTTGTGGTTTGAAGATTATAATATACATCATCCCCATAAGGGGCTTAAGATGAGATCACCAGGGGAATACAGGATGATGCAGAATAAGTTAGAGGGGTGTCCGGTTTGACGGGGGCAAGTCCACGAAGACTACGAAAGAGCTAATATAGAGTTTCAAAGATTTAAAGATTAATAAAGACAGGACCTTATTTTTAGATAGAGATGGAGTTTTAAACAAAAAAGATTGAAAAATTTCATTTTTTCGCTACAATACCTTTAAGCATTTTTACATTTATAAATTTACAAACAAAATTCTTTTTATATTTTGTATTTCAACTCTTCGCAGGAGACAAAAAATGAAAGATTTACCCATTGGAATTCAATCTTTTAAAAAAATTAGAGAACAAAATTTCTACTACGTCGATAAAACTCCTTTCGTTAAAAAATTAGAACGCGGTGGTTACTACTTCCTTAGTAGACCCAGAAGGTTCGGCAAATCCCTTTTCTTAGACACCCTAAAAGAAGCTTTCTCGGGCAATAAAGAACTCTTTCATGGCCTCTTTCTCTACGATAATTGGAATTGGAACAAAAAACATCCCGTCATCAAAATCAGCTTCGCGGGCGGTAATTTCACTACCCCAGAAAATCTAAAAATCAAAATCCACGAAAACTTCTTAAACCTTCAAAGAGAATTTAAAGTTAACCTTACCTACCCTTCTTATAGCGGTAAACTCAGTGAACTGATTTATCTTCTCTACGAAAAATACAACGAACGTGTCGTCGTATTAGTTGATGAATACGATAGCCCCATTTTAGATGCAATCGAAAACATTGATTATGCTAAAGAAAATAGACAAATCCTCAAAGATTTCTACTCCATATTAAAAGATTCTGACCCTTACATTCAGCTCGTATTTCTAACAGGTGTGTCAAGATTTTCTAAGGTATCAATATTCAGTGGACTAAATCAGCTAAACGATATCACAATAGACCCTGAATTTTCTACGATATGTGGCTATACACAAAACGACCTTGAAACAGTCTTCGCAGACAGACTAAAAGACTTCGACAAAGAAGAAATAAAAAGATGGTACAATGGCTACAGCTGGTTAGGAGAAAAAGTGTATAACCCTTTTGATATCCTTTTACTATTTGATAAAAAAACTTTTAAACCCTACTGGTTCGAAACAGGAACACCCACATTTCTCATCAAGCTTTTTAAACAAAACAATTATTATTTGCCAAGTATAGAGAACTTAGAAGTAGGAGAAGAGCTTTTATCAAATCTTGATATCGATAACATTTATCCCGAAAATATCCTATTTCAGACAGGATATCTTACAATAGAAGATGTAGAAGAGAACTTATACAAGAAAACATACATACTTTCCTACCCAAATTACGAAGTAAAAACCAGCTTTAATGGGTATTTTTTATTATACCTTACTCCTAACTTCGTTTTAAAAGATAAAACGGAAAATGCATTGATAAAGGCAATAAAAAACAACCAAATCGAAAAACTACAAGAAATTTTACACACATTTTTTGCAAGCATCCCCTATGATTGGTATAGAAAAAACGATTTAGAAAGCTACGAAGGTTTTTATGCTTCTATCGTATATGCTCTCTTTAACGGTGCTGGATTCGATGTAGTCGCAGAAGATACCACAAACAGGGGCAGAATTGATCTAACCATTACTTACAATAACAACGCTTACATCATCGAGTTTAAAGTAGTAGAAGATCAACCAGAAAAATCAGCCTTCCACCAGATAGAAGAAAAAAAATATTACGAAAAATATGTAGGAAAATACGAAGAGATTTGCCTTATCGGAATTGAATTTAGCAAAAAAGAGAGAAATATCGTAGATTTTGAATGGAAGAAAGTCGAGGATATGAAAATAACATAAAGGATAGTTTATGGTAGAAGAGGAAAAATATGGTAGATTTTAGCATGATGAAAAATGGAATATTACTTAAACTTTCCCAATATTCAAAAATCCTAATCACTGGTGCAAATGGACAGTTAGGATATGATTTTAGGCGACTTTTAGACAGCATAGGTGCTAATTATATAGCCACAGGTCATAAAGAACTGGATATTACGCAAAAAGACCGGGTATCCAATTTTGTAAAATCGATGGGATTTGATCTTATCATAAATTGTGCAGCCTATAATGATGTAGAGACGGCAGAAGATGATGTAGAAAATTGCTTTAAATTAAATGCTTATGGTCCACATTATTTAGCTAAGGTGGCAAAAGAGCTAAAAGCTACTTTTATCACTTATTCCACAGATTTTGTCTTTGATGGCAGTAAAAATACTCCTTATACAAAAAATGATAAACCAAACCCGCTTTTTACATGATGATGAGTTTAAAAATCTAATTACTAAAAACGGGAAGGTGATTTATGAAAAAAAGTGAGGTTCTATTTGCGGTTGAGAGGTTAAAAAGGGCATATAAAAGATTAAGTGAAGCAGTTGCAATAGTAGAAGATGACCTTGATAAGGATGGTGTAATTCAGAGATTTGAGTTTACTGTAGAGTTGCTTTGGAAAACATTAAAAATAATGTTGGAATATAGCAAGATAGATGCTTCCGGTGGTCCAAAGCTGTGTGTTAAAGAGGCATTTAGGTACGGTTACATCACAGATGATGAAATAATTCTTGATATGCTTGATGATAGAAATATTAGTTGGCACATTTATGATGACAAAGCATCGGAAGAAATTTTTCAGAGGATAAACGATGTTTATGTGAAGTATTTAGAGAAGATTATTAATAGAATAGAGCAAAAAATTGGGTAAATGTGAATTTTTTAATTCTACCAGGATTCGAGCAATATAGCTTGAGCCCTCGGTTTTAAAAACAGGCTTTGTTCAGGCCGCATCACTATTTGAAGGGGGAGGTGGTCAGACTGGGGCAACTCCAGTCAAGTCTTTTTAGGCAGTCTCCAGCCTTCTTAAGTGGTTTTTTGTTCTCATCATACTGCATCCAGGCTATGGCAAGTTTTTCCACTTCGTAAGTGGAATAAAGCGTGTGCCATCGGGCTTTATGTGATATTTATGACGGAATCTGCTACGCCTAAGGAGGTTACCACGTCCAACATGTTGGTTGTTTCACCCACCTTTTTTTGTTCTATGAGATTGTAGTAGCTTAGGCAGGTGCCACACACCAAGATTGAAACACCGCTTTGCTCCAAATCCCTCAAAACACCCACTGCCTCTCCTTCGTCAGAAGCAAGCTTTACCCCTTCGTTTAGAAGTATAATTCGCCAGAGATTGGGTAGTTCCTTGAGAGTCTTCAAAAAATTGAGCATCAAGGCACTGCCAAGCTTTTCATCACCATGTCCTAAGGTCCTGCTTGTTATGAACACCAGTATTTTCCTTGTGGCTCCTCGGGGTCTTTCCTGAATGAGGGTTTCTTGGATGTCCTCTCCCTTCTTCGTGCCGATGACGCAAAAGCTACCTTCTTTTGTCTCCACACAGATATCATAGCCTTGGGTGCCTAAAAACCTTGAGACATTTTCTTTTGCAGCGGGGTTATCAACTATCACTCTTATGCTAGGGGGTTTTTGGGATTCCACCACCTCCTTTGCCTTTAGTACCGGTCCAGGGCATGCAAGGCCTTTGCAATCTATTTCAACCATTGACTTGCTCCTCACTGTTTTGTCTTCACATATATCCTTTGGGATGGGTCTTCCAAGACCTTACCTATGAGCCTTGAATAAGTGATGCCCCCTTGGATGAGCTTACTGAGTAAGGCTTGGGCTTGGTCTTTGGCCACTGCAATCAAAAGACCACCTGAGGTCTGGGGATCAAACATCACATCTTGAAGCCATAAGGGTACGGATCCTTCAAATACCACCATTTCCTTCCTAAAATCCCTATTTCTGTATGCACCTTGAGGTATGAGGCCCATGGATGCCATTGGCTCTATACCGTCAAACACTGGAATGGCCCCTGCCCATAGCTCCACACTCTTTCCTGAACCTTCCACCATCTCTCCCAAATGCCCCAGAAGGCCGAATCCTGTTATGTCTGTACAGGCATGTATATCAAAGGCTGCCATCACCTCTGCTGCTTTTTTGTTGAGCTCTGCCATGCTTTCTTGAACCTGCCGCACAAGCCTTTCATCTGCCAATTGGGCCTTCACTGCCGTTGTCACAATTCCTGTGCCAAGAGGCTTTGTCAATATGAGAAGGTCCTCGGGCTGGAGATTCCTCTTTGTGAGGAGCCTCTTGGGATGCACAAAGCCCGTTACTGCCAACCCGTACTTTAATTCCCTATCCTCTATGCTGTGGCCACCCACCAAGACTGCCCCTGCCTCCTTTAGCTTCTCTATGCCACCCCTCAAGATCTCCTTCAGGATGGAGATATCCATCTGGTTTATGGGAAAGGCAACCAGATTCATGGCTGTCTTTGGGACTCCACCCATGGCATATATATCACTTAGGGCGTTGGCGGCTGCAATCTGGCCAAAATAAAAGGGATCGTCCACTATGGGTGTGAAGAAATCCACTGTTTGGATGATGGCCAATTCCTCGTGGATGAGATAGACCCCTGCGTCATCTGCCTTTTCGAGCCCCACAAGGAGATTTGGGTCTGTTGGCAGCTCCAAGCCACACAGTGCACGGTCCAGGTCCCCTGGCCCAAGCTTTGCCGCTCAGCCAGAGCTGGTTACTGTGCTCGTCAATCTTATCTCTGCCCCTGACATAGCTCACTCGGCATTTAGTAGTCAAATACCACATGGGAGGATGTTATACAACTAATTTATTTCGTTGGGATCGTTGATCTCGTTTATTTCGTTTATTTCGTTGATCTCGTTTATTTCGTTGGGCTCGTTTATCTCGTTGGTCTCGTTTATTTCGTTGGGATCGTTGGGATCGTTTATCTCGTTGGGATCGTTTATTTCGTTGGTCTCGTTTATTTCGTTGGGATCGTTGGGCTGGGTGGTTTGGTTGAGGTGGAGCTATGGGGGGAGGGGTTGTGGGCTAAAAGGGGTGATTAGTTTTTTTTCTATTGCCTCTGCGGCCTTTTTGGTTTGGATTGCAATCTCTATCAGGCCCTTTTCTTCCAGCACTGCCTTAAAGCCAACCACCCAAACGGCAGTGGGGATGTCCATCCAGTTCCTTATGGGTGCTGCTGCTGCCCAGACGCCATACATGTATTCCTCTTGGTCCAGCGCATAACCCAAGGCCTGGGCCTTTTTTACCTCTTCCAAGAAATTTTCAGGTTCTGTGATGCTAAACTCCGTGAACTTGGGTAAGCCCCTGGACAAGATGCTTCTTTGCTCACTTTCCTCTAAAAAACCCAGCATGATCTTTCCCAAGGCTGCTGCAAATATGGGCACGGTGCTGCCTTTGGGTGAGGTGATCTTCATGTCCAAAGAAGATTCCACCACCTCCAATATGGTAACGTGCATATTGTTCTGTATGCCCAGATAAACAGTTCCACCAGTGTCTTCCATAAGCCTTTGCATGATGGGCCTTGCCACATCCTTTATCCACATCTGGGCAAGGGATAACCTTCCCAGCTCCAAGAGAGTGGGGCCCAGGATGTATTTCTTTGAAACCTTGTCCTGCAACAACACCTTGTGGCCCACCAATGCCTTTACCAGGCCGTGCACCGTGGCCTTGCTTAGGCTTAGTTCCCTTGAGAGCTCACTTAGGGTGAGGCCAGAGGCAGACCTGCCCAGTTTCATTATTATATCAAAGGCCCTTTTTATGGAAGGTGCTTTGTAAGTGGTCATCGTTCAGCATCCTAAACTATATCCCATTATATATAAGGCCCTCTCCATGTCAATTGTTTTTAAAATTTAGCTTGACAAAAAGTCCTCTCAGTGTAAATCTTATTGATGTTCGAGATACTGAACAGAGGGGCTTCCATGGCATATTTGGTGGTAAATGAAAGATGTACTGGCTGCCTTGCCTGTGTGGTAAATTGCCCTGCCGGTGCGCTGGCCTTTGAAGAGTCTCTGGGAAAGAGGTTGATCATGCACAGCATGGCAAGGTGCGCAAGGTGCGGAAACTGTTGGCGGGTGTGTCCCCAGGGAGCCATTGAATTCCAGTTCCTCATGAAGGATCAGTGGGACAAGGTAGTTGAATTGGAGCTTGTGCACTGTGAGGTTTGTGGCACTCCCATATACACACCAATCCTTAAGGAACTCCTTGGAAAGGAAAGGCAAGCACCCTTAGCCCTTTGTGAAAGGCACAAAGAGAGAAGGGCTGCCTCCTTTTTGGCCAAGTTGGGAACAGGGAGGGATAGGCCATGATTGTGGGAGAGTTAAAGCCTTTGGAAGAGATAGTTGGGTATCTAAAAGGCTTTAGGCAGGTGATGGTGATAGGGTGTAGTGGATGTGTATCCGTCTGCCTTTCAGGTGGGCTTAGGAATGCGGAGGCGTTGATCAGGGAGATAGACCACCCTAAGTATTTCGGCCTCAATATCCCGTTGTTTGTTCCTGCTTCCATCATGAGACAGTGTGAAAAGGACATGGTAAGGAACTTTATGGAGATAACCCCTGGCACAGATGCCATACTTTCCCTTGCCTGTGGCGCAGGGGTCCAGACCCTCTCAGAATGCCTTCCCATCCCCGTGTTCCCAGGTTTGGATACCACCTTTTTGGGATCCTTTGAGGAGAAGGGGGTTTGGGAAGAGAAGTGCAGGGGCTGTGGCCAGTGCATATTGGCATACACAGGGGGGATTTGTCCCATTGCCAGGTGCGCCAAGAGGCTTTTGAACGGTCCTTGTGGCGGTACCAGGCAAGGCAAATGCGAGATAAGGGAGGATGTGGACTGTGCCTGGTATCTCATTGTGGAAAGGTTAAAGGCCCTTGGCAGGCTGGATGACTATATGTACCTGATGGATATCAAAGACTGGTCAAGGGACAGGTCAGGTGGGCCAAGGGTTTTGAAACAAATGGTCCCCAAGATATGAAAGGAAAGGAGGTTTTGAAGATGGCATTGGATCAAGGTAATACATCTGCCTCCCAATCCCTTGTGAAGACAAGGACCTATGGGAAGGTGAGATGTCATAACCCCAGTTGCATGGACAGGCTTTCTCCTGAACCAGGTGCCAGCACCGTGAAATGCCCAAGATGCGGCATGGAATACAGGATCTATTGGATCAACGAGCAGATCCCAAGGATCAGAGGTCCTGTTTGGGAGGTGAGCAAGAGACTTGCGGAAGAAAAACTTAAGAGGCTTGAAGCAGAAAAGAAATAGGAGGGAAAGTCATGCCTTTGGATAGAAAGATCGCTTACATAGACCTTACAACGGGTAAGGTGGAGATAAGGCCGATCCCCATAGAGATCAGGAGGAAATTTTTGGGCGGCAGGGGTTTGGACGCATACCTGCTTTACAATCACACTGAAAAGGGTGTGGACCCCCTTGGGCCTGATAATGTGCTCTTGGTGAGCGCAGGATTATTGGTGGGGACCTTGGCCTCTGCAACGGCAAGGACACACTTTATGGCCAAGTCTCCCCTCACAGGGCTCTTGGGGAGTGCAAACATGGGAGGGTTCTTTGGGCCTGAGTTGGTGTGGGCAGGCTTCCACCATCTTGTGATAAAGGGTAAGGCAGAAAAACCCGTTTATCTATGGATCCACAACGGAAAGATAGAGATAAGGGATGCCACCAAGCTCTGGGGCAAGACCACCACAGAGACCCAGTGGGCCATCAGGGAGGAACTGGGGGATGAAGAGATAAAGAGTGCGGTAATAGGGCCTGCGGGCGAAAACCTGGTGAGATACGCAAATGTGATGACAGGGATCAAGAACGCAGCCGGCAGAACAGGGATGGGCTGTGTGATGGGCTCCAAGAACCTGAAGGCCATAGCAGTGAGGGGCACAATGGATCTGAAGATTGCCTACCCCATTGAGGCCCTGGAATACAACAAGGGTTTTATCGAGCATATCACCAGCGCAAAGGTGAACCAGACCCAGGGCACCTTGGGCACCCCTTTTATCTGGGGCGCAACCAACTCCTGGGGTGGTGTGAGGGTTAGGAACTTCCAGTATAACCAATTGGACTATGCAGATGATGTGGAACCGGAGTCCATTGACGACATAGCCACCAAGACAGTGGGGCCCCATCATATGGCAGGATGTTTTGCATGTCAGGTGCATTGCAGGGCACGCTACAGGATACCCGATGGTCCGTATAAGGGAAAATACGATGAAGGCCCAGAGTACACATCCATTGGTGCCTTTGCAGGAGAGCCTGAGTGCAGGAGCGCTGTTACAGTGCTTACAGGGAACCACCTGGTAAACCAATACGGTGTGGATAACCTGGAGATCGGTAGCCTCATTGCCTGGGCCATGGAACTGTATGAAAAGGGGATCATTACCCAAAAGGAGACAGAGGGCCTTGACCTCAGATTTGGGAACGATGAGGCATTGCTTGAGATGGTCCACAGGATCTGCCTGAGGAAGGGCTGGTTGGGAAATGTATTGGCAGATGGCGGTGTACCTGCCAGCCAGAAGATAGGCAAGAACAGCTTTGACTATCTCATCCAGGTAAAGGGCATGAGCAATCTGCATTCCGATGAAAGGCCAACCCCTGCACTGGCCCTCAATGTGGCAACTGCATCCAGGGGTTCTGACCATCTGAGGAGCAGGCCTGCTATAGATCTGTACCACCTGCCTGAAGAAGTGCTCAGAAAGATCTACAGCACACCCATCCCATACGATGGGCCCTTGAGCTCAGAGCATACCTCATACGAAGGGAAACCCTGGCAGGTCTTTTGGCAGGAGAACTGCTATATGGCAGTGGACTGCTTGGGGATCTGCAAATATCACACGGTATTCTTGGGTGCCACCCTCCCCAACTTTGAGGACTGGCCAAAGGTGATCTACCTGAACACAGGGCTTGAGTTTACCCCCAAGGAGCTTTGGGAGATTGCGGAGAGGTGCAACAACCTGGAGAGGCTGTTTAACCTGAGGGAGGGGTTGAAGAGACACGACCCTGTGAAGGGAGACACACTCAATCACAGGTACTTTGACGAGCCTTGTAGGAGAGGTGCACCCGATGTGGTGGGATTGAAGATAGATAGGGACAAGTTTGAAAAGATGGTGGATGAGTTCTATGCCTATCATGGATGGGATAAGGAAGGGGTTCCAACACCCGAGACCTTGAAGAGGCTGGGCCTTGAAAACGAGCCCTCCCATCTTCTTTAGGCAAAAGGAGGAGACATATGGAAAAGATAATAGTAGTGGATCATGCAAAATGCACAGGTTGCAGGCTGTGCGAGTTGGTTTGCTCTGTTGTGCACCATGGGGTTAGCAATCCGGAAAAGAGCAGGATCAGGATAATAAAATGGGAGTCAGAGGGTGTGTATGTGCCCACCGTTTGTCAACAATGTGAGGATGCACCTTGTATGAATGCATGCCCCCAAAAGGCGATATTTAGAGATGCTGATACAGATGCAGTGCTGATAGATTACAGCAAATGTATCGGGTGCAGATTTTGTGTTGCAGTTTGTCCTTTTGGTGCAATGGTATATAACAGTGCTGAGAAGAAGGTCTTCAAGTGTGATCTATGTGGGGGCAATCCACAGTGCGTAAGATTTTGTGATGTAAAGGCCGTAAGCTTTGCTCCTGCTGAAAAGATAAGTTATGATAAGAAGAGGATCACGGCAGAAAAACTCCACAGTGGAAAATTGTACGCAGCTTTATAAGGCTTTGAGGGTGCCCTGCCTTGCACAATCCTCCCCCACTTGGCGGGGCGCCCTTTAACCCCCCGCAAGCATTAGCGTTATGAAAATTTTATCACCGTCCTTTACTTCTTTCTCAAGCTCCTTGGGATAGGCACTAACACCGTTTACATATATCTCAATGACCTTTTTTAGCTTGCCATTCTTTTCATATAATTGCCCTTTTAGGTCTGGAAATCTTTTTGCAAGCTCTGCCAAGCATTCCCCAACAGTATTGCCGTTGGCTTCGATGAATGTCTTATTACCAATATGGTGTCTGAGCATTGATGGAAAATGTATTTCTACGGGCAATTTAAAACCTCCTAACTATATTTTCACAGATGATAATACATGAAGGGATGCTTGTGAAGGAGTTTTGGAAACTTTTGCCTCAATAATCCCATCTAAAGTTGATCTCCGCTCCTGCGCCCTTCTCTCCCATTTGGGTCTGAAGCTCTATGTGTGGGGTAAGCTCCATGTTGACCCTTACCCTTCCCTTTTCCGCCTCCAATCCCCAGTCCAGCTCTAAGTAGATCCTGTCGTTTAAAAATTTCCCTGCCTTTACGAGCTTGCCCTTTTCAGGGGTTTCTTCATCCACGGCAAGGGAATCCAGTCTAAACAGCTTCTCAGGTAGGCTCATTATGTTAAAAAGGGGCATCTTTTCTTTCCCACCTGATAGGAGTTCTGCTATCCTAATACCCTGCATTGGGCTTAGGCTGCTGAGGCTTTTTCCGAACAATACCCTTGAAAGGGCCTCTCCAGGTGGGACATCGGACTCTGAGGATAGGGTGAGTTTTAAATCGTCTAAGGGGCCTGATATGTCTGCAAATGCCTTGGAACCGCTCTTTCCTGCCTCCGCCCTTGCTGTCACATAAGGCCTTGGCGGGTTTTGCCCTTCAAAATATATCTTCCCTGAGCTGAAGGGAAATGGCTTGCTCAGGAGCATATACCTGCCCTTCTCCAGTTCCATTGTCCCTGAGATCTCAGGCGCAGATGCAGTACCTTTGATGCGCAGATTGCCCTTCCAAAGGGAATCCAGGTCCTTTCCTTTTAATTTAGCGGTCTTTGGAGATCTCACATTCAAGTCCAGCTTTAACCTTTCCAAAGGATCTTTGGGTGTGGCGGGAAGGCGATACCTTATCTCTCCTGGGTATCTTATCTCCACCACATTCAATTCCTTGGGGCCACCTGCTCTAAGCTGATCAATGTCTATTACAAGGCTGTCAATGTTCAGATCTCCTTTGAGGAGGAGCTGATCCATCCCACCAACCAAAAAGGTATTTCCCGACAATTTCATCTCTATGCCTTTTTGGGAGATAGGCCTAAAGCCTTGTAGGTTGAATGCCATTGAGACTAAGAAAAGACCTTCATGGGCAAGTTGAATCTCACCTTTTCCCTCAATGAGTCCTTTTTGATGATCTTTTACCCGTAGTTGTTCAATCACAAGCTTATCATTTGAAAGGGTGGCAGCAAGGGAAGAATCTTTTAAAAACATCCCGTCCCTGATATTTACAAATTCAAAGTCATTAACCTCAAGCCTGCCTTTCATGTCATAGACTTTGTTTTGTAGCTTAAGGTCTGCATTTACTTTAAGCTTACCTCGCATATTCTTCCCAGGGAGTATTTCACTGAGCCCAAGCATTTCTATATCCACATCACTTCCAACATACAAATGGCCGATGGACTGAGCATCATATTCTGCAAAAAAGGGAAATAGAGTCATCCTAACAGGAATATCTGCCTCCACCAACAGGACCTGAGCCTTATCTTGCATGAGTTTGAATCTACTGTTTAACCTATGGTTACTTAGGTTGACTAAAAGATTACCTGTGTAAGAAGGCATGTATTGTATTTGAGAGATGCTGAGGCCATCAAAGTTAACTTCACCCTGTATATCTGGATTGCTACCAATACCTGTAAGAATGAAATTGCCAGAGCAAGATCCGTTGATCTCATATCCAAGGAATTGTCTAAATTGCCTTAGGTATAACCCATGCCAGCTTAAGTTAAGATTGGAATCTTTCTGATCCAAGCTGCCTGATAATTTGATAATGGCCTTGTCAAAATCAAATTGGAGATTGTTCAGAGCTATCCTGCTTTTTTCAACTTCGATCTTTCCCGGAGATTTAAGGAAAAAGGTTTCTCCTCCAAGAGATAGTTCAAATAAACTTATGTCAAACACATGGGCATTACCATCGGGCAGATAATAGAACTGAGTGCCAAGCCTTTGGACAAAATCACCACCTTTTGAATGGATGTTAACGAAATAGCCATGCTGATCACTTTTAGCCGATATTTCAAGGCCTCCAAGGTATTCTTTTGATGCCTTAAGGTCTCCTATCTTGCATGAAAGTTCAAGGTGCCTTGAATTAAGGTCGGTTATTATTGCATCTAAGTTAATGTGGGTGGCTTCAAACTGGTTGAAGCTCAAATCATTTAGGTTTGTTTTTATTGCGATCCTATTTGAATTTTGGGAGATGTTCACTTGTATGCTGGCCTTGCCAGAGGCCTTTATGGGCCCCACCAACAGGGAGCTTATGGGAGAAAGGTCTTGGATGGAAATATCCATTATGCCATCACAGGATTTCTCCTTGCATGCAAATGAGGCCACCAAGGGATTTTGAGCCACATCTCCGTTAACATTTAGTATCCAGGACTTAAAACTTTTCGTGTTATACTTTGCCCTTAGATCAAAGGGAGTTTCTGAAAAAAGCCCCTTTATCTCTGCGCTGGATTCGATTTGCTCTCCGTTGAGGGCCACAGTTAAGGGTGAGGTATGAATCTCATAGGGGTTTCCTTTGATGCTACCCTCTATGTTTAGCCTGGAAGATGCCTCAAGGGAGTTGGGATTACCCTTTATCAGGGCTGTTAGTGTGCCTTTCTTTATTTGGATCAGATCTTCTTCTGATATGGTGAGATCTGAAAATGCGGCATCCAGGCTCATTTCTGTCATAAGGGTCTTGATATTAGTGGAACCTTTGAATGTATATTGCATCCCATTGTTTTGGATATTCAGGAAACGTACCTTTAATGTTTCGTCATTTTCAAGACTAAAAGCGGTATCTATACTTATTCTTTCACGATTCATAGCACTCTTGGCCCTTAAAAGGTCTTGTTTAACTCCTGTTATATCACCTGATATTTCAAAGTCTTTGCGATCTAAGTTTGTTTCTTTTAATCTTATTGTGAGGTCACATGCGGGATTTGAAAGAGAGATATGGTTAAGAAACTTAAAGTTTTTCTTTGAGAGTAAGGATAATCTGATATCCCAGGTCCTTTGCTCCAAAAAAATCCCTCCCTTTAACTCCAGGCCAAGGTCTTTGGAGTTTGCCTTTAATGAGTGTATATCCACTCGGGAAGGGGAGATTATGCCTTTGGCCTCAATTTGAACAGTCTGATCTTCCAAAAAATCGGGCTTGTTTAATACCTCAAATCTAAGGCCTTTTATTGTGGCCTCATAGTTTTGTTTTGATAGTTCCTCTAAATTCCCCTCCATGGAAACTTCCTTTATATGAAGCTTATGGTAGCTAAAGGCACTTATGTTTAGCTTAGTATCCATTTTTTTTAGGCCTTTGTGGATCAGCAATGTGCCGCTCATATGAGTCTTTTCGGCCTTTAACCCATTTGGTGCCCTAAATCCCTCTTTAAGCTCCATGGAATAGGATAGTTTGAATGGATGTGATAGTGAAACATCCCTTCCTTCACAGGATAGATGTAAATTGGGTGAATCCAAGGTGCCACTTAAGGCATATTTTTCTTGTGAAACAGGTCTTATTGTGAGGCTTAGGTCAAATTCCTTTTTTGGCTCAAATAGTTGCACGTTTTCCTGGTTGATGAGCACATGGGATGTGATTGTTATGCCCTTTTTCCTAAGATCTTCAAAGAGTATTTTGCCCTTTCCTTCAACAAGATTTATAAGGCTAAGTTCAAAGTCGGCCTGATTGGGTAGGGATTTGCTTTGGCTTACGGCTAACCGAAACTGATCCCTCAGGCCCAAAAGGGCTCCAATGGGGCTTTTTTCTGAGATATAGATCTTGATATCAAGGTTATTGATGGTTTTTTTGGTGACTTCAACATTAGCAGAGATCCTATCTTCCATTGTGGGGTGGGATACTAAAAGGCTAATCTTTAGATGGCCTTGGTTTTCAAGGTCTAAGAAGAGGGCATATGGAGTTATGGAGTAGTGGTAGGGTGTTTTAACCAAAAAATTTTTGACCCTTAAATGCTCCACAAACAAAAACCTTTGGATTCCAAAAAGGCCTTCCAACTCCTTGGATAGATCGTTCTCTTCGGTTGTGGCTTGATTGTCTGGGGAAATTGTTATGATGACATCTTGAAAATTGGATTGGGTTATTAGGAATCTGGCATTTTTTATATCCAGGGTTGAGGAAAGGGATGCATCCTTTATCTGGATGTGTGTTGTTGTGTCTTGGTAGGTAAAGTCTTGGACTGAGAATCTAAAGGGAAAGAACCCCTTTAATCCATTTACCCTGATATTAATTCCTTTGCTCAAGAGATATTCCTGGGAGGTGTTTATAAGCCTTTCTCTTATGGTGGGAATGTTAGAAAGCAAGAGTAGGCTGATTAAAGTCATTAGAATAATCCCCAAGGAGATGCCCATATAGGCGATGGCCCTAAGAAGGTATAGGCCTATCTTCTTGAGATGACTAAAATGTCTGACCCACATTGAAGTATATGGCAAAGATTCTATCCTTATCCGGCCTTCTATTCAAAGGGGTGGCAACATCAAATCTAATGGGACCTAAAGGGGTAAAGAACCTGAGACCGATCCCTGCACCGTACCTGAGGGCGCTGGAGCCATCCAGGGGATAGCTTTTGTAAACTGATCCTCCGTCCAAGAACAAACAAAGCCCCATATTCTCTTTGATCCCCTTTCTGAGCTCTGAATTGAACTCAAAGAGGGCGTTGCCTCCCACCGGCTTATCCTGGGAGAGTTCGCCAAGGGACTGGTATTCATAACCTCTTACCGATTGATCCCCTCCTGCAAAGAGCCTTTCATCCATTGGAACAGAATCCCTTGTTAGCCCCCCTATGATGCCCATATTGCCTCTCAATGCCAGGATCAAATCCTTTTCTCTGAGGAGGGGGAGATATGTACTCCCCCCCCAAATGGCCTTCAGGAACTCTTTACCTTCGTCCACAAGGTAGGAGGGATAGAGGTCCAGGGATAACTTGATCCCTTTCTTTGGGTTCAAAAGGTTATCCACCTCGTATTTGGCCAAACGTATGGGTGTGGATATGAGGTTATACCTATAAGACCTAACAATTTCTTCCACATGACTCTGCTTGTCACTTATGCCATAGGAGAGGGTAAGCCCCTTCCACTGGTGCACATTTATTAGAGCCTTTGCAGTGAGTGATGTGGAGTCGTAGGATTCGTAGTCCTCTTTTCTGTTTTCAAGAAAAAGTAATAGGTCCTGGTCATTATTCAAAAAGAAAGGCTTCTTGAAGTCCAATCTCTGATAATGTGTGTCTTGTAGAAAGCCTATGTTTAAGGCAAGCTTTTCAGAACCTCCGAAGAGGTTTCTATTTTCCCAACCTGTGGTAATACCTGGTCCTTCGTAGGATCTATAGCTTATTCCCCATGTTATACTCTTATGTTTCTTTTCTGTGACCTCCAAGATGATGTCTATTGAAGAATCTTCATTAACCTTCTGGGCTGTATTGAGGTTGATCAGGGAGAAAAGATTGGTTTCGTATAGGTTTTTCTTGAAAAGTTCCAGTTTACGGTCCGAATATAACTCCCCTTTTTTCCATGGCAAAAGCCTTTCAATATATTCTGGTTTTGTGTTGGTGACTCCGGTTAAAATCAATCTCCCAAAATGGGCCTTTGGCCCTGGGTCAATCTCATATCTTATATCCATTGCATCCTTGGTATGATCCACTATGTATTGTTCATCTAAGATTTGAGGAAACGGGTATCCGACGCCAGTAAGATGGCTCAATAGCATCTTCTTTGCCTCAAGAATTACCTGGGTGCTACAAGGTTTCCCTTTCTTTATCCCACACCTTTCCAGCACCTGAACAAGGTCTTTTATCAGCTCTTCCCTTTGATCTTTGATGTGGAGTTCAATCTCATCAAAAACATACCTGTTCCCGGTATTTATTTGAAAGACTGCCTCAACGGTGTCATGGAGCTCTTTAATTTCTATATCAACCGCTGAATTATAGTAACCGTGGCTCCTTAACACCTTCTTGATCTTAGAGCTATCTGAATCCATGACCTTTTTTAAAAGACTCATTGATGTGATAATACCACTATTTTGAAGGGCAAATGCATCGGAGATCTCGGTTATCTCATCAAGAATTGTTTTATCGGACACCCCCTCCACCCTGGGGGAGTATCCGAATGTATTCTCTTGGGCTTGGCTTCTACTTAAAACAACAAGGCTTATAAGTACCGCAAAAGTAAAAGATAAAAAAGCCTTTTTCACATCGGTAAACATCCTCTACTTATTTGAAAATCAAAATCCAAAACCTCCCTTAAAATTCCTTTGGATACATGGCTTCAATTAGGTCTTGGTATTTCTTGTTAATTACTCGCCTTTTGAGCTTCATAGTTGGGGTCAGTTCGCCTGTTTGCTGGGTCCACTCAGAGGGTAGAAGTGTAAACTTCCTTATCTGCTCAACACGAGCAAATATGCTCATCAACTCTTGTATTTCGTTTTCATATAGTTCAATTACCTTGGGATGTTTAACAAGTTCCTCTTTAGATTGTGTTTGTATCCCATTTTGGGAGGCCCAATGCATCAACTGTTCAAAATTTGGCACAATGAGTGCAGATAAATATTTCCTTCTGTCTCCTATTACCGCAACTTGTTCTATGAATCTGGACTCTTTTAGCCTATTTTCAATGTTCTGTGGTGATATATTCTTACCGCCTGAGGTGACTATGATCTCCTTCAGCCTGTCTGTAATGGCCAAGTATCCGTCTTGGTCTATTACACCCACATCACCTGTCTTAAAAAAGCCATCCTGGGTAAACACCTCTTTGGTGGCAGCCTCGTCCTTAAAATAGCCCTTCATCACCTGTGGCCCTTTTATCAGGATCTCGCCTTCCTGGGAAAGCTTGATGGTGGTGCCTGGTACAGGAGGGCCTACCGTGCCTGGTTTTATGAGGGTGTAGCGGTTCACATTGGTGATGGGTGTGGTCTCTGTCAACCCATAGCCTTCCAGTATCACTATGCCCATGCCCAGAAAGAACTCAGCGTCGGAGACAGAGAGTGGCCCACCACCTGAGACTGCAAACCTAAGCCTATCAAGGCCCAAGGCCTTCTTTAGCTTTGAAAAGATGAGCCTATCTGCTATGAAAAACCTCAAGGCAAATAGGCCCTTTCTTGGCTTGTTTTGGCAGACATAAGGGAGGTTTTGTCTGGCGATGTCCAATGCCCAATAAAACAACCTTTGTTTGGATTGGGGGGCCTCGGCGACCTTACTTAAGACGCCTGCATGTATCTTCTCGTAGAGCCTTGGGACGCTTACGATGCAGGTGGGCCTTATTTCAAGGAGATTTTCCTGGAGTTTTGAAAAGTCCTCTGCAAAGGCCACCTTTGCGCCCCAGGTGATGGGCATATAATAGCCTGCTGTGCGTTCTAAGGAGTGGGACAAGGGCAAAAAAGACAAGAGTACATCCTCTTCAAAGACCTGATCCCAAAAGTCGTGGAGTGCCTGGTGCACATTTGCCAAAAAGTTCTTGTGTGTAAGCATCACACCTTTGGGAGGCCCTGTGGTACCGGATGTGTACATTATAGTGGCAAGGTCATCCCTTTTTATGGCCTCAATGGAGGCCAATATATCCCAGGTGACATTTTGCCCACGGTTTAAGGCTGTGCTAAGGTTGTATATGTGATTTTGGTAATCTTCTTGTTGGGGATCCATGCATATCAAGAATCTCAGATTGGGTAGCTCCTCTCTCACTCCCATGATCCGCCTGAAGTGTTCATCCTGTCCCACAATGCAGCCAACCGCCTCTGAATGATTAAGGATATACTGAGCCTCTTGTGCTGAGTTGGTTGCATAAATGGGCACATCTGCTGCACCTATGCTCAAGATGGCCAGATCAGAGACCCACCATTCGTACCTGTTGGGAGAAAAGATACCCAGCCTATCTCCTGGTTTTACCCCCATCTCCTTCAAGAATCCTGCAAGGGACTTGACCATGTCCCACATCCCGTTCCAAGAGATGTCGTGCCATGTGCCGTCTGCCTTGTAGGCCACACAGGCCTTGTTCCCAAATCTCTTGGTTTGGTTCAGGAAAAGCTTAGGAATAGAATTCAATCCAGATGGGATCAGATCATCTGACTGGGAATTGGGCCGATTCAACGGCATACCTCCTTCTTCTCTGGTCTTCTATTTCGTTGGCAGGTCCAAATGTGAGGCAATGGCTTATGCATATACTCACACAAGCAGGCATCTGGCCTGAATCCAGCCTGTCCTTACAATAATCGCATTTGACGACCTTTCCCTTCTCAGGATCAAACTGGGGGGTACCCCATGGACAGGCATATATACAAGATTTACATCCCACGCAAAGGTCCTGCTCCACATATACTATCCCGTCCTCTGGCCTTTTTTTCATGGCGCCGGTGGGGCAGGCATACACACACCAAGGTTCCTCGCAGTGGAAACATGGCATGAACACAAACTGACCCAACACCTTGCCTTCCCTCAAAACAGGCCCAAGGGCTATCACCTCCAAGGGCTTGGGACCTGTGCCCAGGCCTTTGTTTATCTTGCAGGCAATGGTACAGGCAAGGCACCCTATGCACCTACTCTTGTCTTGAAGTAGCATGTATTTGCTCATGGAAATCTCCTATAGTTCAGGTGATACCTTTACGAAGGTTTCATGGAAAGCAGGACTTCCTCCCACCATGTCAGTCACATTTGCCTGGAGGAAGGAATCCGCCACACCTTTGCCATAGACCCTTTTGAGACCTTTGGATATATGGCCAAAGCCGTGCAGAATAAAGACCGCTTCTGGGTGTATGAGGTCAGTTACAAAGGCCTTCAACACACCTGAACCCTGAGGTGAAGTAATTCTAACCATCTGACCGTCTGAAATTTTTAGTTCTTTTGCCCGTTCTGTATTAATCCATAGCACATTGGTGGGACATCTTTCGTTTAGATAGGGGTTATTTTGTGTTGATATGTGTGTGTGAACTACACATCTACCAACTATCAGTCTAAACTCATTGCCCTCTGGCCTTTTTACAGGTTCGTACTTTAGAAAAGACGGGAAACCATTTTCTTCCAACAGACTTGATTTAAACTCAATCTTCTTTGATGGGGTTTTTAATTTTAACCCATCCCGTCTGTCCCAAAAGATCTGTTGATCTGTGTATGCCACAAAACCTTTCTTGGAAAAGTCTTCAATGGTGAAGCCGGTTCCTTCCAGTTGCCATTTCACAAGATCTTCCATTGTGTTATAAGGAAAGTACTGGGATATGCCCATTCTTTCTGCAAGTTCCTTGATTATAATAGCATACTCCTTTGTATCATACCTTGGAGAAACCGCCTTTTGTCTCAAAAAGAGTTGGGGTTTTAGGCCGTTGGACTGCTGGACACTGTTTAGTCTTTCTAAGTAGATGGGTTCTGGGAGGATCACATCCGAATACCAAGCAATGTCGCTAAAGTTCACATCTACGGTGACGATCAGTTCCAATTTTTCAAATGCCTTCAAGGTGGTTGACATATCTGGCATTGAAAGGAGTGGTTCAAGTTTGTTCACTATCAATGCCTTTATGGGATATGGGTCTTGTTCCAAAATGGCCTTTGGCAACATCTGGGGAACGCCATGATTGGGGTCCGGTAACGGGAAATCAGGGGTACCCACCTTGTCAAACCTCACCCCTTTGGGCTTAGGGAGGCCTTCCTGCTCCATAAGCTTCCTGGGAGCCTTTTTACCGACCTCTCCAGGGCCTTTTTTAAAAAAGAGGCCACCCTTTGTTTCAATGCTACCCATCAGCACGTTTAGCATGAGGATGGCTCGTCTTTGGTAGAATTCGTTTATGTAGCTTGCTGTCCTGTATCCTGGGTGGAAGATAACATAGGGCTTTTGCTGGCTTAGCTCCCTGGCAAGGGAGATTACCTCTTCCTTATTGATCCCGGTTTCTTCCTGTGCCCATTGGGGGGTATAGGGTTCTATGAATTCCTTTAGTTCCCTTAAGCCCACGACCCATCTTTCCACAAATTCCTTGTCATAAAGCCCTTCCTTTAGGATTACGTGCATAAGGGCATAGTTTAAAGCCAAGTCTGTTCCTGGCCTGATCATCCAATACCTATGGGCCTTTGTGGCGGTGGTGGTGACCCTTGGGTCTATATAAGTAATCTTGGCCCCCTTTTCCACTGCATCTAAAAGATTGTTCACCACCTTTACTTCCACTGCCTCAAAGATGTTTCTCCCGTAAAAGACCACGTGCTTTGTATTGGCATAGTCTATACCCATCTCTGCGTCTGTGTAGCCAAAGAGGGACCTAAAGGCAGTGTTGTTGGAGCCTTTGCACAAGGTATCGTGGGTGAAGTAATTGGGAGACCCTATGGCCCTCATAAAGGTCTTACTCACATGGGCTTCCAGATTTGTGCGTTCACCCAAGGCTATGCTTTGTGGGCCATACTTTTCCACGATCTCCTTCAGCCGTTGTGCCACATAGTCCAAGGCCTCATTCCAACTTACCCTTTTAAACTCCCCTGATCCCCTGGCACCTGTTCTGATCATAGGGTATTTGAGCCTCTGGTCATCTTCAAGGAGTGCGATTCCCGCAACCCCCTTAGGGCAAAGGCTACCTTCTATCCCTGCCACAAAGGGGTTTCCCTGGATCCAAAGGACCCTGTCTCCCTCAACTGTGACCTTGATGGGGCACCTTACGCTGCACATGTAACATAGGCTATACACATCCCTTGCCATGGCTTCCCCCCATTGGATTTTTTTGTGTGATCTTCCTAACACCACTATGCAAAAAGTTCAACATGATTCTGAAAAACCTTTCAGGAGCAAAGATCCTATGCGAAGCAAAGAAGAGCTACCCCAAACTCTCATTGGCTTCCAACCAAGCTTAAACACCCCTGGATCATGGAAAAGTATGGCCAAAGCTTACGGCATTAACGGAAACCTACAATCTACTCTCCCACTTTGGATGTTTTCAAGAAGTTAGTGTAACCCCGAGTAAATATTGTAACCCCGAGGAACTGTAACTCCACTTGACCTTTGCTTTTTTAAGGCTTGACGGATTTTCATCACCAACTTAGTATTTAGGATGCGTATTTACAAATAGACATGGAGAACACATGAGTATTGGCTCAGAAAAAAGACTTTTCATCACCTTTCTTGTGACATTTCTTATCCTTCTGGGTGAGGTAATAGGGGGATACATAAGTAACAGCCTTGCCTTATTAAGTGATGCAGGCCACATGATAACAGATGTCATGGCAATTCTGTTAGGCCTTGTAGCTTTTAGGATAAGTAGAAGATCGCCCAATAAGAAGGCAACATTCGGCTATGGCAGAGTAGGACTTTTGGCAGCGCTCATAAACGGCATAAGCCTTCTTGGGATAGCAATATTTATCTTCTATGAGTCCTATGAAAGGCTTGTATCTCCACCTGAGATAAAACTACCTGTTATGCTTAGTATCGCATCCATTGGCCTTGCTGGAAATCTCCTTATGGCATTAATCTTAGGTCATGACCATGAGGACTTAAATATAAAGAGTGTGTGGCTGCATGTGCTCGGAGATACGCTATCATCTGTTGGGGTGATCATCTCTGGTGTTGTCATCTATTTCACTGGTTGGACCTATGCTGACCCCATTGCAAGTGTTTTGATAGGTGGCATCATAATCTGGGGTGGGGTGCGACTTGTGCGTGATACTGTTTCCATATTCCTGGATCTTACTCCCAAGGGGTTTGATGTGGATATGCTTGTAAAAAAGATTATTGATATACCTGAAGTAGTTGATGTGCATCATGTGCATCTTTGGCCTGTGGCCCATAACAATGTTGCCTTCACCGCCCATGTGCTGGTAAACGACCAAACATTGGCAGAGGTTGAGGAAACCAAGAAAAGGATCCAGGTCCTGTTGAGTGAAAACGGGATAGACCATAGCACCCTCCAGATTGAATGCAGTAGCAAGACATGTGACACCAATCTCTACTGTCAGGTAAACAATAGGCAAGGGAACAACCATTCCCATTAACTCAAAAAAGGAGGTGCTTCAAATGCCCGTAAAAAAAGTAATTATTGATCTTTCACCTGAGGAGACACTTTGCCTTCTAAGGATCCTGATGGATGAGGATAAGGATGATGCCATGAGGTTCCTGAAGCAAACCATAAAACCTAAGCTGGATGACCAACTAAGACAGCACTGAATGCCGGTATTTGAGGCTTCGTGTAAGCCATGTCCCGGGGGTACGGGAAGCCTTTCCGCTTTGTAACTGGCCACCTCGTAACTGGAATTAGCATATCCCTGGCCATCTCCTTTTTCTTCTTGACAAGCTGAACAGCAGGGGATAAGATTACTATATCCTCATATTAGGATACACTAAGATGGTGGACGAAAAAGGCATAAAGGTCTTATCCAGGCTATTCAAACTTATAAGCGACCCCAACCGCCTGAAGATCATATTTACCATAGGAAAGGGAAAAAAGACCGTTTCAGAGATCGTTCAGGAGACGGGTCTTTCCCAGACCCTTGTTTCATTCCATCTAAGACCACTGAGGGAAAGCGGCATCCTTTCCACTGAGAGGAAGGGGGCATTTATATATTACAGCGTTACAGAGTCCAATCTGATAGACCTGCTTGCATCACTGGGAGGTATAGGGCTTTAAGAGGAAGAGAGAGATAAAGAAATGAAATTGGACTGCCCTCCATTGGCTTTGATGCGTCAATGGGTCGGAGAAAAATAGATAGAAGCCCAGAGGCACTTAATGCCGATAAATACCGCTGGGATTCACAGCCATCATATCAGTCTCAGGCATCATAAAGGCCAATTTGCAGTATCCTTCCTCAGTTTGAGAGAGGAAAATCTTTATGCTGGCCTCATTTCCTTCCTCTCTTTGAAGTTATCTCGACCTGAGGAAAATTCTAATTCCGTCTCAGGCAGAACAATCATATCACATGAGAACCTCATCCGCCTCACCTACCTTGCAGAGAGGCTAACGAGTCACCAGGAGGCATGAAGGATAAGCTAAATAGAGGCTTGACAAGGCTGATTTTAAGGAGTATATATGACCATATGTTTATCTGATCAAATAAAATCTCAAGGAGGCAAAGATGGACCTAAAGTATGTTCCACCGGAATGGGCTTTTGAGTTTCACGGTCACCGTTGCCCTTTTATGCCCATTGGCTACCGGATGGGCAAATTAGCCCTGGAGTATCTGGGGATAGAAAGGGAAAAAGACCACGGGTTTTTTGTCTTCCCTGAAGCAGGAGAGGGCCATCCTCAGACCTGCATGATAGATGGCATTCAGGCCGCTACAGGGGCAACTTATGGGAAAGTATTAATCGCCAAGACTTTTTATGGCAAGTTAGCTGCCACCTTCTACCATCCCAAGAAAGGGGCGGTGCGCTATGCACTCAGGGCTGAGTTTCTTGACGCCTTCGGCAATTTCGAATTTTTTGCTTACCGGAAAAAAGGGGTTGAGCCATCAGAAATTCCACCAGCCGTGGCGGATGAAGTAATCAATTGGGTTTATGAGCAAACTAACGAATTTATGCTTAAGGTGGAGCCCAAACCTGATTTCAAATTCACACCTGTTAAAGGTTCCTTTAATAGGGCAAAATGTAGCGTCTGCGGCGAATATGTCTTTGAACGCTATGTCAGGGTTAGGGATGGAAAGCCGGTATGCATTCCCTGCTCCGGCTACTAAATAAGCCTGAGTAGGTTCTGTATGCTTTGGAATTGAAAAAGGAGCTACCCTGCGGAAGAAGTTAGCGACCTAAAGGCAGCATGGCCAAGAGATACTGGCATTGAATAGAGGGATCAAAGATTTGGTCTTGATGGGAGAGAAAGCCAAACTGCTTTTGGCCATAGTGCCTATACCAGGTTGAAATGTATCCTCCACAGGCAAGCTCCTAAAAGAAATAAGAAAAGGAAAAGGAGCCTCCAAGATGCTAACCTATCTGATAGCAGCTGCGGTCACCTTTATCTTTACCACCGTCTTGACCATTGCCGGCGTTGGTGCAGCCTTTATCTTAATTCCTATTTTTCTGGCCTTGCACATCCCCCTTTTGACCGCTATGTCCACCGCACTGTTGTTAAATTCCATTGCTATGACTTTTGCCTCCGTGAGTTACGCCCGGGATCGGCTGATTGTCTGGAAGACAGCCCTACCCATTCTTATCGTGGCCACTCTTCTTTCTCCTTTAGGGGCGAGAACGGCTGCGCATCTGCCCAGAAATGTTTTGCTCTGGATGTTCGTGGGCTTTCTCATCTTTGCCGGTTCAATGATGCTTTTTTATGAAGCCAAGCCCAAGGAGGAACAACCCAACAATAAAAAGCTGATCGGTTATGGTGCAACCGTGGGTGGGCTGGCTGGCTATCTGGGTGGTCTCTTGGGGGTCGGTGGAGGGAATTTTATCGTGCCCGTGCTGGTCTGGCTGGGCTTTGACCCCAAAAAGGCCTCGGCAACCACGGCCTTTGTGGTGATTTTTTCTTCTCTTTCCGGGTTCTTAGCCCATGCCACCACCGGGCACATGAATATCTGGCTTCTGCTCTTGTGTGCTGTGGGCTCTATCAGTGGGGCCCTTCTGGGCGCTTATCTTATGAGAAAAAAGATGAGCCGAAAACAGGTCAAGGTGGCTATAGGAGCTATTCTTTACATCATTGCCGCCAAAATGATCTGGGACTTACTAAAGCCGCTGCTGTCCTGAAGTTTTGTAGAATTAACTGCCGAGGCGTTTATATTGACAAATAGTACGCTAATTTCACAAGTGGTCAGCTGAACAAAGAAGAGAGCTGTAAACAGGTTATGAAGATCAATTTTCAGACACAGTTATCAAGTTTATTTACTTTACGTGTGTGGACCTTACTTACGTTGTTCATTATTATTATTTTCATCTCCAGACAGGGTCTGGCTCAACAAGATACTGGACAGAAGGAAACCCGGGAAAAAACATTTGACCAAGAGAAGATAAAATTTTTTTGGGACCTTGCTTATCGCTTGCGTTATGAATGGCAAGATCACTATAACATCAAGACATATGGATTGGCGAATGAGGAAGATTTTTTGCTTTCCAAGCTGCATGTAAACTTTCGATTAGACCTACCTTATCATTTCAGTGTGGTGGCTCAGATTCAGGATGCTGAGGTAGTTGGTTCTTCATTTAAAGATAGCGATTTTGCCGGCAAGAATAATCCTTATCATGATCCATTTGATTGGAATGTTGCCTATCTTAGCTTTAAGGTAGAACCAAAGCTGGAGTTGAAAATCGGACGACAGAACATCTCTCTTGGTGGAAACCGGGTATTCGGACCAGGACAATGGGGAAATACCGGTCGCTACGCTTGGGATGCAGGGCTCCTAACGTATAACTCTTCCTTGTTTGAAACAACCGTTCTTACAGGTCGCTTTGTGATCCATGACCCTGAACGATGGCCCAATAAAGCAGCAGAAGGGCCTTGTGCCTGGGCCGTTTATAATTCAATAAAGCAGTTACCTTTTACCTTTGATGTATTCTATCTTTACAAATACGATGGCAGGGGAGAGACAGTGGGAGAAAAGGGCACGGGCGATTTATCCTCGCATTCCATCGGCTTTAGGATGGATGGGCGGTATAATTCATGGGATTATAATGCAATTTATGCCAGACAATTTGGGAAATGGGGCCTTGACCGCATCTCAGCTTACGGCTTAGTTTTAACCCTCGGTTATGATTTTAAGCTATTCAAGAAGACTCAGCTTCAGGCCATGTATGTCTTGGGTTCAGGAGACCCCAATCCCACTGATGGGCGGCATCAGACCTTTGATGGGCTTTTTAGTGGGGCTGATACTGTTATGTATGACTGGATGACACTTTTTTTCTGGAAGAATTTTGTGGATTACCGGTTAAACCTGATTATCATTCCCTTTGGGGACTTAAACCTGAGGGCTGAATATCATAATGTTCATCTGGATAAGGCCAAGGATGCTTGGTACGATGCAGGCAAAAGCCTGCGCAGGGACAAAACTGGGAGATCTGGCCGAGATTTAGGACAAGAAATAGATCTGGTGGCTCAGAAGAAGATATTAAAGAATCTGGAATTGCTAACAGGTTACTGCTTTTTTTTGCCTGGCAGCTTTGTTGAGTCAACCGGCCCTTCACCAATAGGCCGATGGTTTTTTCTACAAACCACCTTCAATTTCTGATTTTCAAATAAGATAGGTAGTGCTTGTTGAATCAAAATTTGTCTTTACTAACCTCCCCAGAAAGCATGGCCAGAAAGTAATTGCACATGTGAACGTAGTCAACCCAACTTCATGCTCAAAGGGCTAAAATCGGATTAATTTTGCACCACTTAAAGATTCCCATCTAATAATCTCAAGCACTTACAGAGAGGGTTGATTCGGGCAGTTGGAGCAGGAACCGCTTCGATACGCAAACGCCTGGGCACCCCGGTCTCCAGAGGGGCTTCCTAGAAGTCCAGGATGATTGATCTGATCGTCTCTATCAGAGGCCCACTCATGGTCTCAGTTCCTCTTAGGTTTCAGCTCATACGTTCTGTCACGACAAGTAAACTAGTTATAATTTTTGCCGGTTTTACCCTAAGGTGTCAATAAATATTTCCGGGTATTTCTTCTATCGGTCAAGGGCAACGTCCTGGGCTTTAAATGACACAGCAAGATGGATAAGGTCATGGAGGAACTTCTCTGAATCAACGGGGAAGATTGGTGAAAGAACAAGAGGGCGCTTTTGATGGCAGCAGCGTCTCTGTGGTGGTTTTTATTTATGCACATGTGGAAAGTTATACATACAAATAGGAGTATCCGTTGCGAATCCCAGCTCCCAGTGTTTTGCACCCAAGCAACTCCAAGGCCAGTATGCGGTACTAAAACTTCCCCATCGCCAAGGCAGGACTTTTTTAACCCATATCCTTCCGTGGCAGAGTGCCCAAGAAATCAAAAAAGCGAAGGAGCATAGGCCTATCGGCATCTTTTATGCCTCTTAAGCTAACTCTCAAGCAGGGATACGGCCAAGTCCATCTTCATAAGCCTAATTCCACTACAAAGTGGAAAAACTTGCCGTATCCCTGTTATTTGTGTTAAGCGACTTGCATCTGGGTTTTCCTGTGATATGCTAAATAAATGGCTGTGTTATGTGGGCCAGGGTGCTTCATGGTATCGCTATTTCCACTGTAGCATCGCCAGTTGCCTCGGTATGAAAAATGGAATTGATACCCGAAAAATAAGGAGGTAAGCATGAAAGGATTCATAATTGCAGTGCTTTTGGGATCGTTATGCTTTTGTTCAATAGCAATTTCACAAGAGATAGGTCTGGATCAGTATCTTTTAAATTTCAACTATCAAGAAAGAAAGGATATGAAAATTGACAGCAAAGAACTAATTAATCTTGTGAGAGAAAATAAGGCACAGCTCATAGATATTAGATTTAAAGAGGAGTATGAGGCATGGAGGGTTGGCTTTGCCGTCAATATCCCGCTCAATGAGCTTCCCAAACGCATCAATGAGCTGGATAAAAACAAACTTATTGTGACTGCATGTCCACACAAAGACCGTGCCACAATTGCTATGGTGTATCTAAAAACAAAGGGATTCAAGGTTAGATATTTAGAGGATGGCCTTACGGGCCTTGTGGAATTTCTCCGTGGAGATAGGGCAAGGGATTTTATTAGATAAAAAGCCATGAAGCCTGTTGCTATGATATCGTCCCTGTAGTGAATCACCGCCTTTTCGATAGATGTCCATCCTTGCACTGCCTGTAATGAGAAAATGGACCCTGTCTTTGTGCTTGTCATATTCACCTTTTATCCAGCCCCTCCAGTTTTTATACTTATGGAGCTCATCAAATACCATTACAGCATCTTCAGCAGGCCACCTCGCAGCAAGTATCTTTTTTCTGTCTTCACGGTTATCCCGGCTACAGGTTTCCCACCCCAAACCCAACCAAAATACATTTATTTGCTTGACAGGCTATGTAAGTATAGCATAATCTAATTAAGTAATTGCTTAAAAGAATAGATTATGGAGAGACTTATCTCTATATTTAAGGCCCTATCCGATGAGACGAGGTGGAAGATAGTGGAGCTCCTTCTTACCCATGACCTGTGCGTGGGGGCTATTGCGGCCAGGATAGGAATCTCAAGTGCTGCAGTGTCACAGCACATGCAGATCTTGAGGAAGGCAGGGATCGTGAGGGGCGAAAAAAGGGGGTACTGGACGCACTATACGGTAAACAGGGATATCTTCGAGGAGGTAGCAGGGGGGCTAACCCTTTTGAGGGAAAAGCCTTTAGACCCCACAGGGGTCTGTATAAGAAAAGTATCAGAAAAAGAAGGGAGGTGTGAGGATATGTGTGAGACATGCTGTATGCATCCTGAAAGATTAAAAGGAAAACCCCAAGATTGTAGCCCTGAGCAGATAAGGGAGTGCCATGGAGATGTAAAGGCACATCCCTGCGAGGAAAAAGAAGATAAGGGCAATAAATGAATATCCTTGAGGTCTATGACCTCACAAAGGTCTACGGGGATTTTAAGGCCGTCAAGGGCATCTCCTTTGCAGTAAGGCAGGGCGAGGTCTTCGGGCTTTTAGGCCCAAATGGCGCGGGTAAGACCACAACGATAAACATGCTCACAGGTCTTGCCCGTACCACATCTGGAAGGGTTGTATATTCAGGTATAGATTATACCCACGATATAAAGAAGGCTCAACATCTCATGGGGATCGTGCCGGATGAGAGTAATCTCTATCCTGAGCTCACAGGTTTTGAAAACCTCTGTTTCTGCGCTGCCTTATACGGGATGAAAAAGAAAGAGGCAGGGGCAAAGGCAGAAATCCTTCTCGAACAATTCGGCCTCAAAGATGCAAAGGATAAGAAATTTGCCGCATACTCACGGGGTATGAAAAGAAGGCTTACCATTGCAGCAGGGATAATCCATGACCCACCTATTTTGTTCCTGGATGAACCCACAACAGGAATAGATGTGGCAAGTGCAAGACAGATACGAAACATACTGAAAGACATGAATAAAAAAGGCACCACCATATTCCTTACCACCCACTACATAGAGGAGGCAGAAAGGCTGTGCGACCGGGTGGCGTTTATCGTGGAAGGAAGGATCATAAAGATAGATTATGTGGATGAGCTCATTCATCCTGTAAAGGACAGAAATATCCTGATTCTGAACATATCCGGGCTGTCAGACGGAATAGAAGAGAGGTTGTTGACCATTTTGCCTGATTTTAAGTGCAAAAGACTATCAAATAGTGAGATTCGCATAGAATCAGACCATCCAGTAAGGACAGGCCATATCATCCGTATTCTGGAGGAGGAAGGAATTGATGTGATAGAGGCAAAAAGGATGCGTGCCACCCTGGAAGATGTGTTTGTAAACATAACAGGTATTGAGGCTCACGAAATGAAAAAAGAGAAGGAAAAGAAGGCAGGATAGGCATGAACAACTGGATTGCATTTTTTGCCATATTTTTAAAGGACATAAAGACCTATTACCTGAAACCTCCAAACATAAGCTGGGGTATCATATTCCCCTTTGCATGGGCAGGCATGTTTTTTATTAGAACAGGCGGCAATATGATGGACGTGATGTCTATCCTGCCAGGGGTTATGAGCTTATCCATCCTCTTTGGAACAACATCCATGCTCTCTGTAACCATCACCTTTGAGAAAAAAAGCAGGACCTTTGATAGAATCCTTTTATCGCCCATACCGCTTACGCTTATCATGTTTGCAAAGACCTCAGGTGCCATCCTCTTCGGCATAGTAAATGCCTTTGTGCCCTTTTTTGTGGCAGGGTTTTTTGTTGATCTCTCTCAGGTCCATCTATCCATTGTGATTGCTGCCATAATACTTATTTCCATTGCATCCACATTTATGGGGCTATTTATTGCAACTTCCGTAAGTGAGGTCTTTGAAGCACAGACATTCTCCAATTTTTTTAGATTTCCCATGATATTTCTCTGCGGTTTATTCTTTCCAATTTCCAAGCTGCCATCTCTTGTAAGACCCCTATCTTATATAATGCCTCTCACCTATGGTGTTGACCTCTTGCACGGTGCTATAAACCACACTCAGATCTTACCTTACACCTTTGATTTTGCCGTGCTTTTCTTGTTCTGCACTGTACTCTTTTATATCAGTCTTTACAACATAAAGAAACGGTGGGTTCTTTAAAAGAATTGTGGAATCACATGCTTTAATACTTCTTTTTCTGATGTAACAAGCTGAAACTTGCAAGGGCCCTTCAGGTTTTCGACAAGATTGTCGAGAAATCCTCTGTCTTTCCGGCAAGATTTGTCGAATTCTAACCTGTGTGTGGAGCCTTTCAAAAAAGCCCCAAAGGAACCAAGAGTGCTTTGTACACAATGCTTTGAACAAAGTACATGAAATGGACTAACAAAGGCAAAATGGTTGGCATGCATGTTGCTCTTTAAAAGCTGCATGATAGCTGTTTACCTACACCCAAAATTAAAAGAAAGGAGGTGAAAAAGTATGAAGGCAAAAGTTTTTGGCATCTTGATGGCGGTAATTGTCTTGGCATTCCTAACGTCAGTGGCAATGGCAAAGGGGCCTGGATATGGTTGGGGTATGGGATATGGCCCTGGATACGGTGTTTTACCTGTATCCAATCTTACACCTGAGCAGGCATCAAAGATTCAGAGCATCCAGCAGGCATATCTAAAAGAGATCGCTCCATTACAGCAGCAGATACTTGCAAAAAGGACAGAACTCCGTGCTGCATGGCTCTCACCGAATCCTGACCAGGCAAAGATCAATGCCCTGCAGAAGGATATTCTGAATCTGAGTGCGAAGATCCAAGAGAAATCTACCAATGCAAGACTTGAGATTAGAAAAGTACTAACTCCGGAACAGCAGGCACAGCTCGCAGTGTATGGCCCAGGCATTGGCTATGGAAAAGGCAAAATGGCCCGTATGGGGTGGTGGTAACAAAAAAAGGGGTGGAATCCTCCACCCCGGATAAAAAGGAGGTATAGACCATGAAAAGGATATTAACCGTAATGACAGTAGCACTTTTAGTGGCATTTGTATCAACAAGTGTATGGGCAGGGCCCTGGGGTTGTAGGTTTTATGGGATGGGGCCGGCTTTAACAAACCTCACCCCTGAACAACAGTCAAAGATTCTTGCACTACAGCAGGCACACCTGGAAAAGATAACACCCATACAGGAAGAGCTTTTCAAGAAGAAGATGGAACTGAGGACACTCTGGACAGCACAAAACCCTGACCAGACGAAAATCAATGCCCTCCAAAAGGAGATCTTTGACCTCATCGAACAACTCCAACAGGAATCTACACAGCTTAGGTCTGAGATCCTTAAGGTGATTGAATCCACACCGACAAAATGAAAAGTAAAAATGTTGTGGGGGGTAACCCCCACAACAAAGGAATGTAAAGGTAATGATGAGTGAGGGCTCACATTTGTTCTTAGAAACAATGGTTATGCTGGTAGGTAAATTTAAAACACATTAAGGGGGTTTTTATCATGTGGTGGTTATATGGTCCAAGGATGGGAAATTTCTGGTTTATCCCGCCAGTTTTATGGTTTTTGTTCATGCTCATAATGGTATTTATCTTCTATCAATTATTCAAACGAAGGGATACAGGACGGAATGAAGGGGAGATAGAGTCTGTTGTGCCTGCCTGGAAGATCTTCCAAAAATCAACCACCCCGGGGAACACATACCCCCACCCAACGCCTATAAACATGGCAAGAAATATCCATAGTGTGAGAAACCTATCGAGAAAAGATAGTCTTTTACTTATCTGTTCTTCTGCCATAAGTTTTGTCCTCCTTTTTGGTCATGATACTGCCTTCTTCACATCTCTCCTTTTTCTTGTTCTCCTCTTCCATCCGCCTCAGGTCTTCTTGAAATAGGGGCATGTGGGCCAGCTGTGCCCTTATAAAATCCAGCTGGGCCTTAAAGACCCCTTCCAGTGGTTCTTTCAGGGCATAGTGCATCCATTTGCCCACCCTTCTGCCTTTTATCAATCCAGAGTTTTTTAGATAGGAAAGGTGTCTGGATACCTTGGACTGGGGTTCGTTAAAGATTGACATAAAATCACACACACAGAGCTCACCGTGCATAAGAAGCATGAGAATCCTGAGCCTCATCTCCTCTGAAAGCGCCTTAAAAAGTTGGGTGATCTGTTCCATCTTGTGTGGGACTCCATATTTTCATATTCGCTTATACGGATATGAAAACTTATCACAGATAATTTTTGCCTGTCAAGCAGAAGCTCTACCAGTAAAAAGCTAAGATGGCAGAGGGGATCTTAAAAAATTGGTAATTAGCTCAAAGGAGACCTAAATGGCCACACCTGGTAGGTGTGGCCTGCCTCCTCACTTGGATTTCCCACCACCCAATGGGAGCATTTGCAGGGGCCTTGTCTCCTTCATCGGAAGTGACGTTTTCCTTGATGGGAAGATGTGGGTTTGGGTAGCCACCCTGGAGCCTCCCACCAGACTTACCAATGATCCCACATAGTACTTCATTTGTTCTGCCTGGGCGTGCATTTGTTCTGCTGCGCTGGCGTTTTCCTCTGCATTGGCGGCATTTTGTTGCACAACCTTGTCCATCTCGCTCACTGCAGTATTGAGTTGGTGGATCCCCTCAGCCTGTTCCTTGGAGGCCGCAGCTATCTCTCCAACAAGGTCGCCCACCTTGGAAACACCCTCCTGGACCCTACTGAAGGCATCATTTGTCTTGGTTACCAGCTGGGAACCATCGGTGATTTTCTTGGCGGTTTTTTCGATAAGCTCTGCAGTTTGTTTTGCTGCCTCAGCTGCCCTGAGGGCAAGACTTCTCACCTCATCTGCCACCACTGCAAATCCGGCCCCTGCTTCTCCAGCCCTTGCCGCTTCCACAGCTGCATTGAGGGCCAACAGGTTAGTCTGGAATGATATTTCGTCAATGGTCTTGACTATTTTCTGTGTCTCCTCACTGGCCTTGGCGATGTCTGACATGGATTCCATGAGCTCCTTCATGGATCGGTTTGCCTCAGTAATCACCTGCCAGGCCTCTTTCATAAGGTTGTCCACCTGGGCGGCGTTTTGAGAGTTTCTCTGGGCCATTGAGGCGACCTCTTCCAAAGAGGATGATATCTCTTGGACTGAGGAAGCCTGTTCAGATGATCCTTCGGCCAGTGATTGGCTGGAGGATGAAACCTGATTTGACGCTGAGGCCACCTGATCAGAGGCATCTTCCAGTCCAAGAGCAATATTACCCAAAAGGCCCGATAGGGACCTTGCAGTGAAAAAGCTGATCAAGACGCCAAGAAGGGAGACAGCGAGTATAATGGCCAAGATAGTACGGAAGTTATTTTGGACCTTACCGAAAAAGCTCTCATTGGCCTTAAGGAGAACATCGGTGATATCCTTCATCACCTCATCAATGGCTGCAAAGATGGATTTTTGCTCACCATTTACCGCCTCGGCGTTGCTGATGTATTCCAGAATAAGATCCTTTATCTTCAAGTTCATGTCCCTGGCCTCCACCGGCATTTTCTCAAAGGGTGTACCTGCCAGTTTTTTGATGTCTTTTTCAACATTCTCCAAAAGTTTATCTATGAACTTCAGGATCTCGTCTTTCACTGCCAGGCTTTCTTTCAAACGGCCAAATAATACCTGCAGCTCGTAGTTGGTGCTTGTGTTAATATTGGCACCCACAATGGTCAGTATTTCCAGCACCGTTACGTCCTTACGGGTTGCTTCATCCGCCAGTCGTTCCACAGTGAGCTTTATAAATTGGTTGCTCACACCGAGAGAGGATGAGGTTAGCTCCATGACCTTTTCTTCAATTGCACGGTTTTTTTCTCTAAGCTCGTTGATCTTGGCTATGCTCTTTTGAAGGGTTGTAATTCTTTGCACCAAATTACTTTGGTTGAGCCCCGCCAATACCTCCTCATATTCCTTCTGGATCTCAGGATAGGAGATTTCCTTGTTGATGAATCTCTTGGTATCCAGAGCTGTTTGACGTATCTTCTCTGAAAGGGTAAAAGAGGCTTGCTGATCTCTGGCTATGCCCTTGATCATTTCGTTGGACTTAATAAAAAAGAACAAAACCGCTATAAATAAAATCAGATATAGGATATTCGGCAGCAGAAGTTTGTGTTTAAGATGTAGATGACTAATCCTTTCACCTATCCCCATTTTGCATCCTCCTTTCTTTATTGAGTGCAAATCCAACCAACGCCAGGGCCTATCGCAAATTCAGTGCCAACAATAGTTCCCAAACCTTGTGTGCTACTTTTCCGAACAAGCCTCGATACCTAAAATACATGCATTTATAGATCCTTCTAAATTCTGTAAACCCAAGTTTCACCACTACCATTAATTTTTGGGCAAAATTCAATAATACCAATCCATGGAAAAGTCAATTTAAAATTTTTTATTTCCAAAGTAAGGCCATTTTATTGATTTATAAGTAGCATACTCCTGAAAGGGTCCATATATGGTTACATTATTCATCCCTTTTGGTTTATAAACTTAGTATTAGGCCAAGTTCATGATTCAGGAAATGTTATGAGTAATATCAAGTAGATGAAAGTGGGAACCTTGCATACGGAGACCTAAAAACGAGAGGAGGAAAATTGGTTTATGGAGTTTTTCGGGTTTATTGGGTTGGACAAGACGCGTGATGGGCGAAAAAAGCGAGACGCCCCAAAAATGTTCAATGTTGAAGGTTTGTTGCGGCCTGCCATGGAAGCAAACAGGATCGTGACAGTTAGGCCAAGGCTAAACGCCACTTTGGAGACGTTCAACATCTCCTATACGTGGCAATCCTTTAGTTTTTTTTGACTTCTCAAAGGAACTTGTTTTAACCTTTAAAGCATGGAAGCGATACCACAAAACATACCTCATCAAGAGATAGACCAAATAGTAGGCCGTATGGTAGAGATTCGGCTTGCGCCTGCCTTTGAGCGATTCGTCCGGAAAGAGGGTTTAAAAGCAAAAGAAGTTTCCTTGATCGAGAGGGTGATAAGGCTTGGAGACGAGCTCAAGGCCTTAAGGGAAATAGAGAGGGCTCACTTTGAGGCCATTGAGAAGCGCTTCGAAGCACTTCAAAGGGGAATAATCGCACGCTCAGAGGCCATGGATAAACGCTTCGAGGCACTTCTGAGGGAAATGAGTGCAAGGTTTGAGGCCACTGATAAGCGTTTCGAGGCCATGGACAAGAGATTTTCCCTCTTACAATGGTTCATCGGTATCGGCTTTAGTGTGCTGGCCCTACTCCTTACACTTTTCAGGTTCTATCCCAGCTAAGGTTATACCTAACCAAGTGTCACTTCATAAATAGGTGCTCCAAAGAAAATAAATCAACGGATCAACGCTCCCCTTCTTTCACCTGCTGATCTTCAACTCATCTGGCCAGTCTATCTAACTTCCCTGGGAGCACATTTAATGGCCGTGGAGGAGCATAGGAGAAATGAAACCCCCTCTAAATCAGGGGGCGTCACATACCTTACAGGTTGACGGATCAAGGGCCGTGGCTTGGATATCTCCTTTCATGGCAAGGAAATACCTTGGCTCAGGACAAAAGCCAGTACTTTTTAAAGATCCTTATTTTAAAGTCATCCCCAAAAGCTCGCCTAAGCCCTGCATTCCCCAAAAGGCCTACTCTCTTTTAGGATAACCCATAAAATCTCAAGGAGACCTGGATGTCCGCACCTCCAGAGTATGCCCCTGCCTCTGGTTCCCAGGATGTTACCAAGCCTGTATGGGAAAAGTCAGCCCAGGCCTGAGTGAGGTATGAAAGGCCTCGGCCTCGCTCAGGCTTAAAACTTCTTTAATTCCTCCTCATCCAGAGGGATCAACTCCTGGGGACTCACCTCCTTGCCTAAAGCAGGTGTTTTGGGATTCAGTTCCCTTGTGACCAAGGCCTTCTGGTGGGTCAGGAGAGGCCTTTCTCTTGGTCCATCCTTCCAGTGCCCAGTATCCGCTGATCCCTTTATAAGTGAGATCATATCGGTGACTATATTTTTCATCTCTTCGGCCTGTGATTTCATCTCCTGGGATGCAGAGGCAGCCTGCTCAGCACCAGCTGCCACCTGTTGAACTATCTTATCCATCTCAACAACTGCCTTGCTGATCTGTTGCACCCCTTGGGCCTGCTCCATGGAGGCTGCCGATACTTCTGCCACCAATGTGCCCACCTTGGCTGCAATGTCAACGTTTTCGGCAAAGGCCTGGGCTGTGGCCTCAGCAAGGCTTTTCCCTGCTTTTACGCTTTCTATGGTGGCTTCGATTAACTTGGATGTGTTTTTGGCTGCCTCAGCTGCCCTGAGGGCAAGACTTCTCACCTCATCTGCCACCACTGCAAATCCGGCCCCTGCTTCGCCTGCTCTTGCAGCCTCCACTGCCGCATTCAAGGCAAGCAGGTTTGTCTGAAAGGCTATCTCATCAATGGTCTTGATTATCTTTCCAGTTTCGGAGGTTGATAAAGTTATCTCTTCCATGGCATTCATCATATCCTTCATGTGCCTGTTGACCCTTTCCACTATCTGCCGTACCTGCTCCATCCCTTTACTTGCTTGGTCTGCATTGGTGGCGTTGGTGTTTGTCCGGGATGATATCTCTTCAAGGGATGAGGAAGTCTCCTCCAGTCCTGCAGCCTGCTCGCTTGCCGCCTCAGCCATGCTGGTACTGGAAGAGCTAACCTGTTCTGCAGCACTTGCCACCTGTTCAGCAGCATCCGAAAGCCTCATGGATATAATTTCCAGAGGTCTTGCTATTGATCTGCCCACAAGCCAGGAAATCAATAACTGCACAAGTATGGTTGCTACAATGAGAATAAAAAAGGTTAGTTGGCTTCTTCTTTCTGTGGCCTCCACGCTTTTGGCACTTTCTTCAAGTATCCTGTTGAGACCCAAAACTACCTGCGATTCTGCGTCTCTAAGTTGTTTTAGCAGAGAGGCATCTTTATCATGAAGACCCATCAGTTCCTTGGCGGATGTGGAGTATCTTTCAAATCTCTTGACAAGCTCGCCAACGGCCACTACCACATCATTTCTTTTCTCTTCGGCTTCCAAGATCTTACCTACCCTCAAAAGATCCTGAAAGAGTCCCTGCATCTTTCCACTGACCTGATCAAGTAGCTTTTGATCCTTTGCACCAAAAAGCAGGGAAGATAGATAAGTGGAGTGGAACTCGTAAAAAACTTCAATGGCCCTGTTGAGGATTGCGAGAAATTCAGGTACAGATGCACCCAGTTGCTCCCCTGTTATAACAGCCATATTCTGCCTTTCGGAGAGGGGTTTTCTAAAGGTGGAATCGGCAAAGGCACTAAAGTCATGCACTGCCCCGTTAAGTTCCTCTGTGAGTTTGCTCATCTCTTGCCGATTTCTCACCATATCCTCAAAATGTTCTTGCAGCCTCTTGATACCTGGGGCAATGCCCTCTGCCTCTTTCTTAAGGGAAGGGCTTGGGCACCTTTCCTTGAAAGATTCAAGGTCCTTAGTGGCCGAACTGACTAATTTTTGAAATTCCTGGACATATTTTGGGTCTCCACTAATCCTAAAGTCTTTTGCAAAGGAATTGGAAATCAGAACCTGGCGTATGATAGACATGAGGGTAGCATCGCTTGCACTGGCCTTCATCACGCTCCTTAATCCGTACCAAGAAACGGCTCCAATACATAAGATTATTGGGATGACTGCTAAAAAGGCCAGGATGATCTTCACCTTAAGGGATCTTTTGAGGATACCGGTAGCCATATCTCTCCTTCCTTGTGTGGAACGTTCCGGACGACGGCATAATCCGACGCCCGGAGGATTTATGGGATCAAAGATTTCTTTCTAACTATTCCTTGCACTTGTCTGCTGGCACATCATACAAACCAGAGGCTACGATATAATCCTGCCCATCTGCTGTTACCTTCCTGGCATATCCGCATTTGTCCGCAGGGTTTTTATCACCTGGCTTGGGCCACTTGTAGGGAACCCATGCTACGCCCGCACCTTTTACCTTTTCGATGATCTCTGCGTAGAAGAGCTTTCCGGTGGGATCCTTAATGGCGGCAACGCTCTTTCCCACAAGGTGTTGAGAGACTGGGTGCATCAGCATGAGGCCGTTTATGTCTGTGATATAGATATAGCCTTCATCCTTACAAAAACGGATCTTCCCGGCCTCTTCGAACCCGGCCTTGCCTTTCTCCTTTACTATCTGAGCAGCCTTATCCACATTGGCCTTCACCGCCTGAGGGCCACAGTCGTCTGCTGCAAATGTGCAGGGTGCTGCAAAAAGAACCAAAGCACATACTGCAAACAATACCGTAATTCCCTTCATAATCTCCTCCTAATCAAAGAATTGAGATTCACACAATACATCTTGCCTACCTGTTCCCTTGAAGGTCTCCCTAAAAGGCTTGGGGAGAAAGGGATCTCGCCATCAAAGAGCTGTTGCTTTCACCTCCTTTCTATCTCCTTGAAATAGAAGCTTCGGCCTTGGAGTGTGAAAAGGACCGAATTTTATCCCTGCACCGTAACAGATATGGTGCTATGTCGCAAGGGAATTATGTGGTATAGCCCACATAGCACATGGCGTTTTCCTTGAACAAGGAATTGTTGACTTGGATGTGGGGTTGCTATAAGAATAGCCAAAATAACATAAGGAGGGCTACCATGCCGGTTGCATTGGAAACAGAACAAAAGCAGACCCAAGTTTCATCTGACCTCAGGTCGTTGGAAGGGAAATATCTTACCTTTGATCTGGCAGGTGAGCAATATGGCATTGGCATCCTCAAGGTGAGGGAGATAATCGGGATGATGCCTATAACACCTGTGCCCAGAACCCCGGGTTTCATAAAAGGGGTAATAAACCTAAGGGGCAAGGTGATACCTGTGGTGGACCTGCGGGCAAAGTTCGGTATGGAGCCGGCGCAATACACAGACAGGACATGTATCATAGTTGTGGAGATTAAAGGGGCTCAGGGCCTGATTACAATGGGTATTGTGGTGGATTCTGTATCCGAGGTATTAAACATCAAGGCAGATAGGATCTCAGAAACACCTTCCTTTGGTACCACAGTGGACACGGATATGATCCTTGGAATAGCCAAAATGGGAGATGGGGTAAAGATACTCTTAGATATTGATAAAATCTTTTCAATGGAAGAGACCATGGAGGTAAGGGCAGCAGCTTAGTTTGTTTGGAAATATAAACCTTAGATTACTCGATTGAATCCACAGTAGATGTTTACCCCTCCTTCATAGTTGGGGGAGGCCAAGGTCATATTTAGATTGAAGGCCAGCTCAACGGCAAGGGATGTGGGTTTGGAGGCTGCAAGTACAAAGGGTATGCGGGCCCTTGCCGCCTTTTGCACCAATTCGTAACTAATGCGAGAAGAGAGGATCAATACCTTCCCAAAACTCAATCTCTTATCCAAAAAAAGTTTGCCTATTGCCTTGTCTAAGGCATTGTGTCTTCCCACATCCTCTGCAATGGAAAGGAGTTCAAAGTCTTCTGAATATATAGCAGCCGCATGTGAGGCCCTTGTCCTTTGATATAAGACCTGCAAGGACTTAAGCCCGGAGAGGGTTTTCAAAGCCCTTTCCACGGATACCTGGGGGCCTTCTGGAACAGGCTCTATGTGTTGGCGCATATCCTGGATCAGCTCTTTCCCGCATATGCCACAACTGGTTTGGCTCACAAACCCCTTTCTTTCAAGGATATGTAAGATCTTTGAAAGCCTTTCCGTCACCACGGTAAGGGTTACCACATTTGTATCCTCTCCGCCACAATAGGCTATGTTTTGTATTTCTTCCGGTTCATCCACAATTCCTTCACCCAGACAAAAGCCTGCCACATGGGCATATTCATCCCCAGGGGTCCTCATAACCACTGCATAGGGTTTACCTTGGACCCTTATGGAAAGGGGCTCTTCCCATATGAGTTCCATCCTGGTGGCCTCAAGGCCGGGCAACCCTTGGTTCTTTACCTTGATATCTTTTAAGACACTTTCCATTGTCTCTTCTCCAAAGCCTTCATAGGATGCTCACCGGATCTCAGAATCTTAACAGATGGCGTACCCCTATTCAACGAATTAGTACCACAATGTGGGTGTCCTATCCAATTTATGCTTTACGGATCTTTATGTCCCTTGCCTCCTTGGCATGGCTGGGATAGCTGGCTCGACACGGTATATGATGAAATCTTAAAAGGCGTGATGGATGGGAAGTAGAGCTTTTCCCACACACGTTGTTACATAGGGTGCCCAAGATGCAAGATGTTCCAAGAAGGTTTAGCTGTGGAGATTCAAAGGCCAACATGCTATAGATGCATAAAAAGCTTAGGGGAGTTACATGGGAAGAGGCATTCTATTTGTGATTTCTGCTCCTTCCGGCACGGGAAAGACAACGGTTATCAGGGAAATCAGGAAACTTTTCCCTGAACTTTCCTATTCCATCTCTTTTACCACCAGGCCGCCCAGGAGAAATGAGGTCCATGGAAGGGACTATTTTTTTGTAACGAGGTATGAATTTCAGGAGATGATAAATGCATCCAAATTCTTGGAGTGGGAAGAGATCCACGGGAATCTGTACGGCACAAGCAAGGAATTTATTGAAAAGGAGTTGGCCTTAGGCAAGGATGTTATCTTGGATATAGATGTAAAAGGTGCAAAGAATGTGGCCAAGCAGTTTGAAGATGTGGTGCTGATTTTCTTGATGCCCCCTTCTTTGGAGATCCTGGAGCAAAGGCTCAGGAATAGGCAAACAGAAGAAGAGGAGGTCATTCAAAGGAGACTTGAAACAGCAAAGGAGGAGCTAAAAGAGAGGGATAAGTTTCATTACCAGGTGACAAATGATGTGTTGACCGATGCGGTAAAAGAGATTTCAGAGATCATAAAAAAAGAGCGTGCTAGAAGGAGGGGTTAATATGGGCACAAATAATGTGGTTTTCTTGGAGGTTATAGAGTGGTTTGACGAAAAAGGAAATGAAATAGTGCACAGAATACCAGAGGAAGGCTCGGGTGAAATAAAATTCGGTGCACAGTTAACGGTAAGACCCAGTCAATCGGCTGTTTTTTTCTATCAAGGAAAGGCCTATGATGTGTTTGGGCCTGGTAGACACACTCTGAGAACCCTTAATCTTCCTATCCTAACCAAGGTATTGAGCATCCCTTGGGGCATGACAAGCCCCCTTAGGGCCGAGGTATATTTTGTGAATATGAAAAACTTTCCAAACCTTAAATGGGGAACAAGGGATCCAGTTGCGTTTAAAGACAAGAATTTTGGACTCATAAGGCTTAGGGCCTTTGGTGTATTTGAGATAAAAGTGATACAACCTGTGCTTTTCATAAATACATTGGTGGGCACACAGGGTATTTATAGCACAGATGAGATTGAGACATACGTTAACAACATCATTGTTTCAAGGTTCAACGATTACATGGGTGAATATATCAGTACCTTAGTGGACCTACCAGGCAGGTATGAAGAGATCGCAAGTGGCATAAGAAAAAAGGTGGAAGAGGATCTGACCCAATACGGAATCCTTTTAAACAACCTCTACATCAACTCCATCACAGCACCTCAGGAGGTGCAGAAGGCAATAGACGACAAAAGTAAACTTGGGATTTTCAGTAACCTGGATGAACTCATGAAATTAAAGGCAGCCATGGCGCTGGAAAAGGCAGCCTCCCAGGGCGGGGAGGGCCTGCAGATGGGACTCGGCCTTCTGTTGCCTGGGCTGTTCAAGGAAGGCCTTGGGCAGAGGGAGACCACCCAAGCTTGCCCCGAGTGCAAGAATCAGATTCCTTTGGATGCCCGATTTTGTCCATATTGTGGGCATCAGGTGGTGGTAATTGACAAATGTACTGCCTGCGGCAAGAACCTCCCACCGAATGCCGCCTTTTGTCCCAGGTGCGGTGCACCTGTATCCAAGGCTTCAAGGCAAAGGATCTGCAAGAGATGTAATGCGGTCAATGTGGCCGAATCCATATTTTGTAATCAATGTGGAGAAAGGCTTTAGAAGTGGAGTGGCAGGTAACCCATAATTGTCCTCAATGCGGGGCAAGGCTTGTGTTCCATGAGAAAGATCGCATCCTCAAGTGTGATTATTGCAAGGTGAATTCTGTTATTCACTACCCAGATCCCATGAGATATGTGCTTCCCTATAAGTTCCAGGGAGATGACATGATATTTGTGCCCTATTGGAGGATTAATGGGACTATTTTCGTGATCTCACAGAGGAATTTTATAATCAGGAACCTGGATACCTCAAGACCTGCTGTTGATTGTATTGGACTACCTTTATCCTTGGGGTTTAGACCCCAGGCAATGACCCTTTCTATCCACGACACTTCCCTCCAAAGGGTCTTGCCACATAACATAGCCTTTGAAAGGGTATTTGAGCAGGTGAGCAAGACACTTATTACAGGTACTGAGGAGAAACAGAAACAGGCATCTTGTATATTCATCAGTCCCATGAAGAGCTTGATCTATCAACCGTTTTTTAGGCATGGTGATTCACTCATTGATGCAATAACAGGAAGTGTTATTAGGTTGGGGAATAATCAAAATATCTCCTCATCTGCCACCCTCTCCAACTGGGATGTCGGTTTTGAAGCCTGTATATGCCCAAAGTGTGGATGGGATTTGTCTGTGAGCTCTGTAAGTTTAGTGGGGATATGTGAGAATTGCAATACTGTAATTGATCTTACACATAGGGAATTGGAGAGCATTGATAAAGGATTTGTAAGTGGTGAAGGTCAATTATGTTTGCCTTTTTGGAGGATTAGATGTGATATCAAGGGTATAACCCTTTCAAGTTATGGAGACTTGGTAAGATACCTCATTATTTCCAAGGTAGTCTCACCTGCCATGAACCAAAAGATCCTATATTTTTGGGTGCCTGCCTTCAGGGTGGAGCCAGAGGCCTTGCTTCGTCTGGCAAAACAGTTCACCATTGCCCAATTGGAAGTGGAATACGATTTTGAGATGAAAAAGCTAAAATATCTACCAATTACACTAAATTACGAGGAGGCAGAAGGCTTGGTAAAGGTCATGATCGGGAGTTTTGGAATTAATATACCCAATATCGGATCTATGCTGAAAAACTTGGAAGTTCAAACAACTGAAAAGAAGCTAATCTTTGTTCCTTTTTTTGCCACAAACTCAGAGTTTTTATATCCTCCAATGAATCTTAGTGTGCTCAGAACAGCAATTAGACCAGGGGCATGACGATTAAAAAATGCCTTCTTGAATCTAAAAAATGGGTTTATATATTTGTAACAAAAATCCAAAAATAGTTCAGGAGTTTTGAGATGCAGGCCTATGAAAGAGATTCAGTGGACACAAGAGCTCCCAGTCAGAAAGAGCTGGAAAAGGAGCTTAGCGAATATCTATCCAAAAAGTATGGTGGTAAGGTAAAGATAATCCCTCCCAAATCCGCGCCCAAGGCCAAGGAGGTGGAGGGTAGGCCCAGCAGGGTTGAGCCAGGGGGGATAGACTTTGATCTATTACCCGAGGAGTTGGAGGCCTATCTGGATTCTTTTGTGGTGAAGCAAAAGGATGCCAAGGCTGTTCTGGCCACCAAGATCTGCACCCATTTCAACCGTATAAAATACAACAAGCAGAAGGGCAAAAAGAAGGGTAGCAGGGTTGGAATGATAAAAAACAATGTGCTCATGATAGGACCCACGGGTGTAGGAAAGACCTATATAGTGAAGCTCATAGCAGAAAGATTGGGTGTACCATTTGTGAAAGGCGATGCCACAAAGTTTAGTGAAACAGGTTATGTGGGCGGAGATGTGGAGGATCTCATAAGGGATCTTTATTACGAGGCCAACGAAAACATAGAACTGGCAGAAAATGGGATCATATATCTGGATGAGGTGGATAAGATAGCCAGTGCTCCAAACATCATAGGCCACGATGTGTCCAGGACAGGTGTTCAGAGGGCACTTTTAAAGCCCATGGAGGAGACAGAGGTTGACCTGAGGGTGCTACACGATCCCATCAGCCAGATCCAGGCGATAGAACACTACCGTAGGACAGGGAAAAGGGATAGGAAGGTGATCAACACCAGGAACATCCTCTTTATCATGAGCGGTGCTTTTAATGGCCTCACAGACATCATAAAGAGGAGACTCCAAAAACAGGGCATAGGTTTTGGGGCGGACATTGTGACTCAAGACATGGAATGGGATATTATGAAAAAAGTGACTGCCCAAGACCTGATTGAATTCGGTTTTGAGTCGGAATTTGTGGGTAGGCTACCTGTAATAGTGGTGTTGGAAGAGCTCAACAAAGAGGACCTGATCCAGATATTGAAGAACCCCAACAGCCCGGTGGTGCTGAGTAAGCGCATGGACTTTAGGGCCTACGGTATAGACATCGCCTTTGAAATGGAGGCCTTGGAGAGGATAGCAGAGATGGCTGCCAAGGAAAGGACAGGCGCAAGGGGTTTGGTGAGCATACTTGAAAAGGCACTGATACCTTTTGAAAAGAAGCTACCTTCCACGGGAATAAAGGAATTCTTGGTGACCAAAGAGATCATTGAAAACCCCTATGGATGCCTTGAGGAATTCCTGAGGGCACCTGAGGCCTTCACCAACAAGGAGAGGTTTAGAAGGGCCAAAGAAAGGGAATTTGAAGAGGTGATAAGGCATGTGGAGGAGAGGGTACCTTACTTTACATCCAAGAGTCAGTTACACCTTGGAAGGGAAAGGATAGAGCTGGTTAGCCAGATCTACAACGAAAACCTATGCGATATAAACAGTGCATTCAGTACCTTTAGAGAGATGGTGGAAGAGATAAAGGAGCAAGAGCTTGAGATCCTGGAAAGGCTTGAGCTAAAGGTGTTTTTTGAAGATGAGGCAGTGGATGAGCTCATCAGGCAGGCCATGGAAAAGGGAGAAGATCCAGGGGAACTGGCATTTCAGTTGGTTAAGAAGATGGAATACGGGCTAAAGTTGGTAAAGGATAAGGGAGGTATAGAGGTCTTTAATATCTCCAAGAAGGCGGTCTTGGACATGGAGGGGCACATCAACGAACTCATAAAGAAGAGCTACAGGGAAGAGGCCTTTGTGCTTGGAAGGAAGGACGCTTTCTAATGATAGGCATTAGCAAGCTTTACTGCGGTGCTGTGGAGGCATCGGATGTACTAAGGTACGGAAGGAGATCCAGAGACCTGCCTTCCCATCTACTTCAGTTTTCAGAGGACAAAAGGCCTGTTGTGGTATGGAATATAACAAAGGCCTGTAACCTCAGATGTATGCACTGCTATGCACATGCCACAAAGGACTCAAGCAAAGGGGAATTGAGCTTAGAGGAAGGCAAGGAATTGATCCAGGATCTAAAGGACTTTGGGGTGCCTGTGATCCTTTTTTCAGGTGGAGAACCACTACTTAGAATGGAGCTCTTTGAGTGGGTTGAGCTTGCCACAAGAAGCAAGATTAGGGCTGTGATAAGTACCAATGGCACCTTGATAAGTTATGATGTGGCCCAGAGGCTAAAGGACATGGGACTTTCATATGTGGGTGTGAGTCTGGATGGCCTTGAAGAGGTGAATGACAGGATAAGGGGAAAGAAAGGGGCATTTAAGGAGGCCATAGAGGGGATCCACCAGTGCCAAAAGGCTGGGATAAAGGTGGGGGTAAGGTTTACCATCCACAAACTCAACGTGCACCAGGTGCCCATGATCTTTGACCTTTTGGAGAAGGAAGGTATCGAAAGGGTCTGCTTCTATCATCTGGTGTATGCAGGCAGGGGGTCTCACATGAGGGATCAAGATCTCAGCCATCAAGAGACCAGGCAGGTGGTGGACCTGATAATGGACCGTACCAAGGATCTCTTTGAAAAGGGGCTTCCAAAGGAAGTGCTTACGGTGGACAATCACGCAGACGGCCCGTATCTCTACCTGAGGATGGTGAGGGAAAACAATCCCAGGGCTAAAGAGGTGTTGGAACTTCTGAAGATGAATGAGGGCAATAATTCTGGAAGGGGCATAGGGTGTGTCAGTTGGAACGGAGATGTACACGCAGACCAGTTTTGGAGGCACTATTCCTTTGGGAATGTGAGGGAAAGACCTTTTAGTAAGATCTGGACAGACCTTTCCAATCCCCTCATGGCCATGCTGAAGGAGAAAAAGAGGCATGTAAAGGGAAGGTGTAGAAATTGTAGGTGGTTGGATATATGTGGGGGAAACTTTAGGGTTAGGGCAGAGGCAGCCACAGGAGATATCTGGGCAGAAGACCCTGCCTGTTACCTCACAGAACAGGAGATTGCTAAAGAGGGCTAAGATGCTGGTAAGACCCAGAAGGCTTAGAAAGAACCAAGTTATCAGGAATATGGTGGCAGAGACCCATTTGAAACAGGAGGATCTGATCCAGCCCTTGTTTGTAAAGCCAGGCAAGGCTGTTAAGGAACCCATACCTTCCATGCCAGGGATCTTTCATTTCTCTCCTGATACCCTTGCCCAAGAGGCGTATGAATTGTGGAACCTGGGAATAAAGGCAGTGATCCTCTTTGGGCTTCCTGAGTTCAAGGATGAGGTGGGCTCCAGCGGAGCCTTACAAGATGGGGTGGTCCAAAGGGGGGTAAAGGCCATCAAGGACAAGGTCTCGGATATGCTTGTGATAACCGATGTATGCCTTTGTGAATATACCAGCCATGGCCATTGTGGGGTTGTAAGGGAGGGAAGGGTGTTAAACGACCCAACCTTGGAACACCTTGTAAGACAGGCCCTAAGCCATGCAAGGGCAGGGGCAGATGTGGTGGCACCTTCTGATATGATGGATGGAAGGGTGAAGGCCATAAGGGAGGCGTTAGAGCAAGAAGGTTTCCAGGATGTACTCATTATGAGTTATGCGGTGAAATATGCCTCTGGTTTTTATGGCCCATTCAGGGAGGCAGCGGATTCTGCTCCCCAGTTTGGGGATAGGAGCACCTACCAGATGGATCCCAGGAACTGGAGGGAGGCCATAAAAGAGGCCAGGCTGGATGAAGAAGAGGGGGCTGATATCCTGATGGTGAAACCGGCCTTTGGATACCTGGATGTGGTGCGTGCAGTGAGGGAGAATACCCACCTACCCTTGGCAGCCTATAATGTGAGCGGAGAATATTCCATGCTGAAGGCAGCAGCCCAATTGGGTTGGTTAGATGAGAAAAGATGCATGATGGAGATGCTTTATTCTATAAAAAGGGCAGGGGCGGATTTGATCCTCACATACTTTTGTAAGGAGGTGTCATCCCTCCTTGGATGAGAAGCAGAATAAAGGCCGTGAACTGAGGCTTGTGGCCTTTGAGGTTACAAGATCCTGTAATCTTAGCTGCGTTCACTGCAGGGCCTCCTCGGAATATGGGCCCTATCCTGACGAACTTAGCACCCAAGAGGCCATTACCCTCCTACAGGATATCAGAAAGGTGGGGCAACCAATCGTGATCCTAACCGGTGGCGAGCCCCTTTTGAGGCAAGATATATTCCAAATAGCACAGTATGGTACTCAATTGGGCCTCAAGATGGTCATGGCCACCAATGGCACATTGTTAAACGAAGAAATGGCAAGAGGTATTATTGACTCTGGGATAAAAAGGGTGAGCATCTCCCTGGATGGTGCAGACCAAGATTCCCACGATGGGTTTAGAAGGGTTCAAGGGGCCTTTGAGGCATCCCTAAGGGGAATTCAGGTGTTAAGACAGGCCGGGATAGAGTTTCAGATCAACACCACCATTGTAAAGTCCAACAGGGACCAGCTTCATAGGATCAACCAGTTGGCTGTAAGCCTTGGGGCCAAGGCCCATCACATCTTCCTTCTGGTACCTGTGGGAAGGGGCGGAGATGTGGGGGATATGTCTTTGGAGGCCCAAGAGTACGAAAATATCTTGGAGTGGTTCTTGGAAAGAAAGGGCAAGGTCCCTTTGGAACTTAAGGCCACCTGCGCTCCCCAATATTATAGGATCCTGAGGCAAAGGGCAAAGGAAGGGGGCCACGAGGTGACTTTCAAGACCCACGGAATGGATGCGGTAACCAGGGGATGCCTGGGAGGTCTGAGTTTTTGCTTTGTGGGCCATAGGGGCCAGGTGCAACCATGTGGGTACCTGGAGGTGGAATGCGGAAACATCAGGGAAAGGCCATTTACAGAGATCTGGAAGGAATCCCCCATCTTTTTGAGGCTTAGGGATTTTTCAAATTACAAGGGAAAGTGCGGCAAGTGTGAGTATTTGAAGGTATGCGGTGGATGTAGGGCAAGGGCATATGAATTACATGGCGATTTTATGATGGAAGAGCCCCTATGTAGCTACATCCCACGATCAATGAGGGGCAAGTAATGGATGCAAATAACATAGATGAAAAAGACAAACTGATCTTAAACGAGATCCAGTCTAATTTTCCCATAACTTCATACCCTTTTAAAGAGTTGGGTAAAAGGCTTGGTATGGATCAGGAAGAGGTACTCAACAGAGTAATAAAGTTAAAGGAAAAAGGAATAATAAGAAGGATTGGAGCAAGCTTTAGTTCCAAGAAGTTGTTATTCCATAGTACATTATGCGCTGCAAAGGTGCCTGAAGATAAATTGGATGAATTTGTGGAGACGGTAAACAGCTATCCAGGTGTTACTCATAATTACGAAAGAGAGCATGAGTACAATATATGGTTTACCTTCATTGCAAAGGATGCAAACACAATAGATAGTGCAATTGAGGAGATAAAGGCAAAGACAGGTATCCATGATATCATAAATCTGCCTTCCTTAAAGACATTCAAGATAAAGGTGGACTTTGATGTTCAGTAATTCAAACTTCTAATGTCTCAAGGGAAAGCTTGTAATTTAGGATTGCTTCCCTAAAGGCCTCCCAAGATTCCCAAAGTTTTACCCAGTTTTTGTCTTGGTAAGGCTTTAGGTCTTGGCCCTCCCCTTTTTTGTAAGCCAAAAAGTCTCTGTATTCGGAGTCACAGGAAGGGCATAGGTTCAAAAGGCCTTCCACTTGTTGGCTAAGCCTGGTTCCACACATGCTGCAACGAAACAGGCAGAGGAAACAAAAAACCGTCCTTTTTAGAGCCTCCAGCCGTTCTTCTTCAAGTGGCTTGGGCCTCTCCTTTTTCTTGAGCTTTTGCGTTATGTCCACTACCTTTTCCATGGCTAAAAGTTAACCCAATTTGGGAAGGTGGTCAATCATCCTTGTATGCAATATCTAAGAAAGGTTTCAAAGCTTTGTGTATTGTAAATTCTTAAAGAGGCCTGAGCTAAAGAGGGGCAAGACGATGAAGATAATGATCATAAGGCCAGGGGCCCTGGGAGATACCCTTGTGTGTATTCCGCTGATAAAGGTTTTGTGCAGTAGACATCAGGTTTCTTTTTTGGGTAGGGAGCCTGGCATATTCTTTGTGAAAAAGCTTATCTCCCATGTTTATGACATAGAAGTGGGGTTTTGGCATAAGATATTTGAAGAGGCTTATCACTCCGATCACGCATTTAATGAGAGGTATGATAGGGTAGTGTGCTTTTTTAGATCCAATCTGGAGGTAATAAAGAAGAATCTGGCCAATTTATTCCAAACTCCCCATGTGGATCTGTATCCTAACTTTCCGGATTTAGAGGAAAGGATTCACATCCTGAAATATATCTCCAATTGCCTTGAAAACTCAGGGATAAATGTTGAAAAAGCTGAAGTGAAGATGACAATAAAAAACGGTGTTTTTGGAAAGAGATTCTTAAAGAGTAATAAAATTGTTTACCATGTGGGGTCTGGCTCAAAAAATAAGAATTTCGGAATCAACTTTTGGATAAAGGTAAAGAAGCTTGTATCAAGATACCTTGAAGGCAGCCATCATGTCTTTTTGTTCGGTCCTGCTGAAGAAGAGGCCTTTTATGAGTACTCGGAGAAACTTCAGGAGAAAGATCTTAAAGCTATTTTCTGCACAGAGGCCCAGGCCTTGGAACAAATACTCCAAGGATGCATGCTGTACTTGGGGCATGACTCAGGTCCCACTCATTTGTCAGCCCTTATGGGGATTTCAACCATTGCCTTATTCAAGACAAGCTCTATAAAACTTTGGAGGCCAGTGGGCAGGCGTGTGAAGATATTGAGGGCCAAGGATGAATATCGTATTTTGAACCTCATTCAAGGTGTGCTCAAGAGGCCTGATTTTTTACAATTTTTGGTTGCCAAGGAAGGGTAACTGAAGGATTATTTAAAAAACCGCACTACATGGAGGCTCACATGATCCACATTGAGTTGGTGACAGGGAGGGAGGTGTTGGATTCCAGAGGGAATCCCACCGTGGAAGTGGAGGTATACCTAAGCGATGGGAGCTATGGAAGGGCCATTGTGCCATCTGGTGCCTCCACGGGGAAGATGGAGGCCTTGGAGTTGAGGGATGGTGATCAGAACAGATATGGCGGAAAAGGGGTCTTGAGGGCGATAAACAATGTAAATGAAATAATTGGCCCTGAGCTCATAGACCAGGATCCCTTTGACCAAAGGGCCATTGATAAGTTGTTAGCGGACATGGATGGAACCTCCAACAAAAGCAAGCTTGGCGCAAATGCGCTATTGGGTGTATCCCTTGCCGTTGCAAAGGCTGCAGCAGAATCCTTAGGCCTGCCCCTTTTTAGATACATAGGTGGAGTGAATGCCAAGAGACTTCCCATGCCCATGATGAACATCCTCAACGGAGGGGCTCATGCAGAAAACAATGTGGATTTTCAGGAGTTTATGATAGTGCCTGTGGCTGCAAAGAGCTTTGGGGAGGCATTGCGCATGGGTGCAGAGGTCTTCCATGCCCTCAAAAAGGTATTGAAGGGAAAGGGTTATTCCACCTCAGTGGGAGACGAGGGTGGGTATGCCCCCAATGTGAAGTCCAATGAAGAGGCCTTGGAACTGATTCTCTTGGGCATCCAAGAGGCAGGGTATCTGCCAGGAAAAGATGTGACCATTGCATTGGATCCTGCTGCCTCTTCCTTTTTCAAGGAAGGTGCCTATGTGTTTTTTAAATCCGATGGCTCCAAATTAACCACCCAGGAGATGATCCAGCATTGGAAGGCCTGGGTTGACAAATATCCCATAGTCTCCATCGAGGACGGTCTTGCCGAAGACGATTGGGAGGGTTGGGTGGCCTTAAGGAAGGAGCTAGGTGATAAGATTCAATTGGTGGGGGATGATATCTTTGTTACCAATATAAAGAGGATAAAAAAGGGCATAGAGATGAACGCTGCCAATGCAGTGCTCATAAAGGTAAACCAGATAGGTACCCTTTCGGAGACACTGGATGCAGTGGAAATGGCCCATAGGGCAGGGTGGAATACGGTTATATCCCACAGATCAGGAGAGACCGAAGACCCCTTTATTGCAGACCTGGCTGTGGCAGTGAACTCAGGGCAGATAAAGACAGGTTCCCTTTCCAGGTCTGAGAGGATAGCCAAGTACAATCAGCTGTTACGGATAGAGGAAGAACTTGGGGATTCAGCGGTGTTCTTAAACCCCTTTTCCCATTAACCCCAACGGGGCAGGGATTTATGCCTGCCCCCTGGATTCCTTCTTTTCTATTGCCTTTTTTACCCTTTCTTGTTTCTTGGTCTCCTTTTTCTGTTGGCGCTTACTTGGGCCTGTGTCTTCAACGGGTTTTTCCTTTTCCCTCTGCTTTTCAGCAAGGCGTTTCTCCCTCTCCAGCCTCACCTTTTCGTAGGTCTTTTTCACGGACTCTATGGCCTGGATCCTATTATTCAGCTTACGCAGGTCCGCCCTAAGTTTTCGAAGGATGGGGTCCTTTTCAGTCTGCTCTGGGCCTCTTTCCTTTAAGGTATCCATCCTGACCTTGATCTTCTGTTCCAACAAGGCCTTTTGAATCAACTTGGTTCCCATTTCCTTTGATCCCATCACATACCTCTCTTTGTAACTTGAAATATCCGTGTGACTTGGTTACCTAAGACTATGCACACAGAAGAAAAATACTACAGGTCACTTTATCCCCTTGTCAACTGGCTTAATGAGACCAGGCCCATAGACTGGGTGCAATTTATGGAGGATCCTAAAAGGCTTCTGGTGGAGATAGGTTTTGGGCAAGGTCATCATCTTGTAAGGTGGGCCCAAAGTGATCCCTCTTCCTTATTTGTGGGAATAGAAAATGGGTGGATTCCTGTAAAGATGCTTTTAAGAAAGGTGGGCGGCCTTGGGCTTAGGAATGTGAGGGTAATAATGGCCGATGCCTCAGTTGCTCTTATGAGGCTTTTCGCTCCCAAGAGCATAGACAAAATAATATGTCTTTTCCCCTGCCCCTGGCCAAAGGAAAGGCATGCAAGGAGAAGGCTTTTTTCAAGGTGGTTCTTAAGGCTCATGAACAACAGGTTAAAGGACCACTGCGAGGCACTGGTGGTGACTGATCACCAGGGATTCATGGAATGGGTGGTGGGTAACAACCAAGATACGGGCTTAAATTTGAAGGTTTCCTTGAAAGAACCCATGTTTGACACCAAATATGAGAAAAAATGGCTTGCCATGGGACAACCCCAGTTCTATCATTTACTCTTCCAAAAGGTGGCACACATTGAGTTTCCTTTGGAGAGGGATTTAGAGTTGCGGGTAAACAGGCTAAATTTTGTAAGATTTGAAGATCTCACGCCTTTTTCCTATGGAAGGGATCCCTTTGTGAAGGCAGAAGAGATCGTGGTGGATAAAGATGGGGCCATCTGCTTGGTGCGCTTTGTAGTTGCTGAGGATGGCTTTGTGCAGCACCTCTGGGTGGAGGTGAGAAGGGAAGAGGATCTCTGGAAGATCAGGCCTTCAAAGGGCTCAATGTTTGTCCCCACAAAGGGAGTGCAACTTGCCATGGACCTCTTATATTCCCGGCTTAAAGGGGTAGATTCCATCACTTCACATAGTTAGCAGCTTATGGTTATCCAAGTTTACGAGATACAGACAAGAAAAGAGGCGGAAAAATGCATAGGCTTGGGTGTGGATCATGTGGGTTCTGTGCTTTTGGATCCCGATAAGGCTTCGGAGCTGAAGGAAGTGGTTGAATTTGTGCAGTCATACAAAAGAACATCCAGTGTGCTGCCTGTTTTTCAAGGGCCAGAGCACATACTAAAGTCAGTTAAGGTCTTAATGCCAGACATTCTACACCTGTGTGATGACCTTATGACAGATCCCCAAATGCTTAAAAAGGCAGCAGAACTTCAAAGGTTGCTGAAGGATGAATTGGGTCATATAGGTATAATGCGAACCATACCCATACCGGTTAATGGAGCTGATTTTCACACCATAGTGAATATGGTAGAGCAACTTTGGGAGACCACAGACTATTTCTTACTGGACACCTGGGTCCCCAGGGCACCTGTGGAAGGTTTTGTGGGCATTACAGGTATCCCATGTGATTGGGACTTAGCAAGGCAGGTGGTGGAATATTCTCCGAGGCCTTGTATCCTGGCAGGAGGATTGAGTCCTGAAAATGTCTATCAAGCTATTTTGAAGGTAAAACCCTTTGGGGTAGATACCTGCACACAAACTAACAAGAGGGATGCAAGGGGACAAGTAATTAGGTTTGTGAAGGACTTTGAAAGGTTAAAGTTGTTTATTGAACAGGCAAGGAAGGCATATTTGGAAACATGTGGCGTTTAAGGATATTGATTTTAACATTGTTTTTTGTGGTCAGCTTGGGGACGAGTTGGGCCATGAGTTTTAACTATCATCCCCCTCAGGATCTAAAGAATTTGCGCAAGCTTAATACAATCATTGGGAATTTGAGCTATCATATTGTTCAACCTGGCGAGACTTTTTTGGATATTGCAAGGGATTATGGCCTTGGCTTCAATGAAATGGAGGACCTGTACCCCAACATAGACCCTTGGATACCTCCCCAGGGTTTTGAGGTGTTATTGCCTACCCAGTGGATTGTTCCCATTGTGGAGGATCCTGAGATTGTGATAAATGTGGCTGAGATGAGACTATATTACTTTAGGAAGGAAAGGGGCATTGTGGAGACATATCCCATTGGAATAGGGGATATAGGCTTTGAAACCCCGGTGGGTTCTTATAAGGTGGCGCAAAAGAGGAAAAATCCATACTGGTATGTCCCCAAATCCCTATGGAGCGAGACCACCGAAAGGGTGGTGCCTCCTGGACCTGACAATCCCTTGGGAGAATATTGGCTTGGCCTTTCATTGGAGGCATACGGCATCCACGGTACAAATTTCCCTTGGGCCATTGGAAGGCTTGTGACCCTTGGCTGTATAAGACTCTATCCTGAACACATAAAAGGATTGTATGAAAGGGTGAATGTGGGTACAAAGGTAAGGCTGATTTACGAACCTGTGAAGATTGGTTTCAGGGGAGGAGAGATATATGTGGAGGCACACCCAGACAGATATAACAAAAAAAAGAATTTGTTTAAAGAAGTGCTTGCAAAGTTAGATAGCATGGGAATATATTACCACCTTGACGAAGCAGAGTTGTCGAGAATAATATATGCACACGATGGGATTCCCCATCGCGTGGGGTTTGTCAAAGGAATTTATGACAAGAAGGGGGGTGGGAGATAAAATTTTCTTGACATCTTGTTTTGTTTTGGGCATGAGGTATGGCAGATGTAGTTAATTTGAAATCTCAGGAGGAAAGAGGGATGAAAAAGGCGAAGGTTTTGATGGTTTTGGTTTTGGCAGTGGTTTTTGCAGGCCTCGGGTTGAGCGGCTGTGCATCCATTGGCCAGGTGAAACAACTGGAGGGCAAGGTAGCGGCCATTGAAAAGAAGGTGGATGACACCGAAAAAGGCTTGGCTGCTGCAAAGGCAGAACTCTCCAAACAGGCTCAAGCAGCCCAGGCTGCAGCTGATCAGGCTGTGAAGGCAGCCGACATGGCAAAGAAGTCTGCCGAGGCAGCAGACGCAGCTGCAAAGAAGGCAGAGGCCGCAGCACAGAAGTGTGAAGCGGTATTTGGAAAGAGCATGAAGAAGGGTGCTGCTGTAACACCTGCACCGGCCAAGAAGGCACCCGCCAAGGCTCCTGCTAAGCCAGCGGCCAAGAAGGCACCCGCCAAGGCTCCTGCTAAGGCACCTGCAGCAAAGGCAGCTCCAGCTCAGCCAGCTGCACCTGCTCCAGCCCCAGCTGCTCCGGCTCCAGCAGCCCCAAAGCCTGAGGCAAAGCCAGAGGCAAAGTAAAGACTCAGTTTAATAACTAACAAAAATAGGGCAGGCCCTTTTAGGCCTGCCTATTTTTTATACCTTTCCCTTCAGGAGGGAGAGATCTCCTCCGCACCAGCTTACGATGGGTACGGCCTTACCGGTGGTAGGGTTGAGACAATATCTGTATGCAAAATTCACCTTTTCTTCCTCAGCTATCTTTGCCCTGCCGCGCTTAAAATAATCGCAGTCGTTGTTTTCACATACCCACAGTGTGTCTCCCCAACAGGTCTCTGGATGAGGTTCCCAAGGGGTAAGGGGTGTGTTGCAATGGGGACAAAAAGGTCTTTCTGACATTGTAGCCTCCTTATTAATGTGATCTACCGTCCTAAAAACGATAGTGTTTGATGAAACATTAATTCTTAAAAAAATATTTTCCACCAGCCTTTCAAAATTGTAATTTCTTGCCCTAAATGCTAATAACACAAGTGTTTTTTATAAATTTCGGTCCCAATCTTCTAAGGGACCTTAAGAGAGGAGACCATGGATATAGGAAGAGTGAGCATTTTGGCCTTGGTGCAAGGTTTAACGGAGTTTTTTCCAGTGAGTAGTTCAGGGCATCTGGTGGTCTTGCAACACCTTTTTGGCATATCTGAGCCACAGCTTTTGTTGGATATTGTGCTTCATGTGGGGACATTGGGCGCTGTAATACTCTTTTTGAGAAAGGAGATACTAAAGACCCTTCAGCTGGATTTTAGAGACTTTAAAACTCCCTACAATCCTTTGTATGTATTGGTAGCGCTTATCCCCACAGGTATCATAGGTTTGTACATAGAAAAAAAGGCAGATGTGTTGTTTTCTTCACCCAAGGTAGTGGCTATGATGCTCATAATCACAGGCATATTGCTTCTGATCCCCAAGTTCTTAAGATTTTCCAACACCCCATATATGACCTTTTTAAAGGCCTTTTTGATCGGTGTGGTCCAAGGGATTGCGGTGATACCCGGTATCAGCAGATCCGGGAGCACGATTGTGGTGGGGTTGCTTTTGGGACTTAAGGGGGAAGAGGCAGGAAGGTTTTCTTTTCTGATATCTGTGCCTGCCATCTTTGGAGCCCTTTTGTTGGAAGTGAGAAAGGGTGTGGCATTGGAGTTTGGCCTATCTGTTTATGTTGTGGGCTTAGCCTTGGCATTCTTATCGGGTCTATTGGCCCTGAATCTCCTCATTTGGTTGATGAAAAAGGGGGCAACCACAGGTAATTTGTATTGGTTTTCTCCCTATTGTTGGGCTTTGGGCCTGTGCCTCCTGGTGTTTGTGAGATAGAATAGGATCCTTTTGGGAGATATGAGGGTCCTTTTTAGAAGAGAGCTGATCATTTCCGGGATAATGGGCCTGTCCTCAGGAATTCCCCTTATGCTCACAGGGAGTCTCCTACAGGCCTATATGAAAGAAGAAGGAATAAGCCTTGGGGCAATCGGCATGACCTCCCTTTTGGGCTTACCTTATACGTTAAAGTTTCTTTGGGCACCTTTTTTGGATAGATTTTCCCCTTTTCCCTTGGGCCGAAGGAGGAGTTGGCTCTTCTTGTCCCAGTGTGCCCTGTTTTTTTCGATAGGGATGTTGGGTTCCCTCAGGCCTTCCCAGTCTCTTTTATTGGTATGTATCTGTGCTATCTCTGTGAGCTTTTTCAGTGCCACACAGGATATAGTAATAGATGCTTATCGGAGGGAGACCTTGGGGGAAAAGGATCTGGGCCTGGGTTCGGCATACTACATCTACGGCTACCGGTTGGGGATGCTGATCTCTGGTGCAGGGGGCCTCCTTTTGAGTGACCACATGGCCTTCCGATGGGTATACTGGCTCATGGCAGGTACTATGTTACCGTTTCTATGCTTTAGCCTCATTGTGAAGGAACCTGAGGTTTCTTTAGGTCCTGTGAGTTTGAAGGATTGTATACTCCTTCCCTTTACGGATCTTTTGCGGAGGAGGGGGATTTGGTCTATCTCAGCCTTTATCGTGCTTTATAAGATAGGAGACAACATGGCAGGGAACATGACAGTCCCCTATCTGTTGGAGCTGGGTTTTACCCGAACACATATCGGATTGGCTGCAAAGCTGGTGGGTTTTTGGGCCACCTTGATGGGCACCTTCTTGGGAGGTCTTATGCTCCTTAAGTGGTCCTACAAGTTCACTTTGTTGGTATGCGGTATCCTCCAAGCTGTTTCTACATTTTTCTTTGTTATACTCATTCCCCTGGGACCCAATACCTTCTGGCTTTCTTCTGTGATTGGTTTTGAAAACATCACCTCGGGGATGGGAACCGCTACATTGGCTGCCTTCATGGCCAAGGTCACAAATAAGGCCTTTACCGGAACCCAATATGCGCTATTTAGTAGTCTGATGGGTGTTCCAAGGGTAGTAACCCCTTCTGTTTCGGGCTATTTGGCTGGATTTATGGGTTGGTGGAATTTTTTCGTGTTTTGTACAATCTTGGCCATCCCTGGGTTGATACTTCTGCTCAGCAAAAGGCTGGAAAAGGAGCTTGGGTGAAGCGTCCTAAGGATAAGAAAGGGCGTTTGGTGGTTCCACCTTTGGTGGTTCCACCTTCGGTGGTTCCAGCTTCGGTGGTTCCAGCTTCGAAGGTTCCGGCCTTGGTGGTTCCTGGGATAAATCCCGTGGAAGAGACACTGAATTCCCATCCAGGTGCAATAACGGAGATATGGAGTGTGAGGGGTGCCTCCTCACCCAGGATAAAGGCCATCATGGAAAGGGCATATGGCCTGAGTATACCCTTTAAGCTTAAAGAAAAGGAGGACTTTCAAGCCTTTTCCCATCTGAACCACCAAGGTATTGTGGCCTTTCTTACCTCGTTTCCCTATAAAGCCTTTCAGGAGCTAAAAAGGGATCTGGAGCTTGAGACAAACCCTGTTTTATTGGCCTTGGACCATATAACAGATGAGGGGAATCTGGGAAGTATCATCAGGACAGCTTGTTTTTTTGGGGTCAACGGAATCATCCTTCCAAAGGATAGGACGGCCAAGATCTCTCCCACTGTGATAAAAAGGTCTTCAGGGGCTTGCATGAAGGTGGATCTGGTGATGGTCACAAACCTTCACATGGCCATGAGGGAGCTTAAAGACTTGGGATATTGGATTGTGGGCTCTGTTTCCAAGGGAGGAGTGTCCATCTATGAACTGGATCTCGTAAGACCCCTTGTGATCATCATGGGTAGTGAGTCAAAGGGCATTAGCCCGATACTTAAGAAGGTATCAGACGTACACATCACCATCCCTGGGAGGCCTGATGTGGATTCACTAAATGTGGCAGTGGCAGCGGGTATTATACTCTCCCAGGTCCAGAGGCAGAGGCTGGCAATGGGAAGGAAATGAGTGCGCCTATGGAGACAAGGGAGGAGATCAATTCAAAGCACGGAAGGCCTACCACATTGGTATAGGAACCAATAATGGATTTCACAAGGAATGCTCCAATCCCCTGGATGCCGTAAGCACCAGCCTTGTCCAAAGGTTCTCCTGTGGCTATGTAGTCCAGGATCTCTTTCTCTGTAAGCTCCTTAAAGGTGACCTGGGTTTGTACTGCCTCTTTATGTGCCAGGTTGCCTGCCGGGTCCAGTACCACGAATCCGGTTATTACAGAGTGTGTCCTGGCAGAAAGCTTAGAAAGCATGGCAAAGGCCTCAGAAGGGTCCTTAGGCTTTCCGAAGATCTGGTTTCTCAAGGTGACCACTGTATCCGCTGCCAGGATCCAGTGCCCAAAATTTAAGCTCAGGGCCTTTTCTGCCTTAAGGAGGCTTAGTTCAATTGCAAGCTCATGAACTTTTCCTGACCTATCCCTTTCTTCCACCTCAGTTGCCATGGCCCTAAATGGGATCTTGAGGGAACAGAGGAGGTCCTTTCTCCTTGGGGAGCTGGATGCCAGTATAAGGGGGTAATCTTCGCTTATGGGCCTAAACATGGTTTATTTTCCTATTTTAAAAAGCCTCTGGACATTTTTTGTGGTCTCTCTTGTGAGTTCTTCTAAGCCTATGTTTCTCAATCTGGCAATTTCCTTTGCTGTCCAGACCACCATGCTGGGTTCATTGGGCCTTCCCCTAAAGGGTTCGGGTGTGAGAAAGGGTGAATCGGTCTCCAACAGTAGGGATTCAAGGGGGATGCGTCTTGCCACATCCTTTAAGATCTCTGCCTTTTTAAAGGTGACAATGCCCGGTATGGATATCATGAACCCAAGGTCAATGTATTTCATGGCAAGTTTGTAGTTTCCTGAAAAGCAATGTATCACACCTTGCAGTTCCTTAGGTCCAAGGGATTTGAGCATGGAGAAGACCTCATTCTGGGCAGCCCTCTCATGGATCACGATGGGTAGGTCCAGCTCCCTTGCCATCTCAAGTTGCCTTTCAAATACCCTTACCTGCTGGGCCCTTGGGCTATATTCCTTAAAAAAATCAAGCCCCATCTCTCCCAGACCCACTACCTTCGGCCAGGATGCCAATTTCCTTAGCCTCTGATAGGTATTCTCAGTTACCTCCTTTGCATTATGGGGATGTATCCCTACGGTTGCGTATATCATGGAATGCTGGGAGGCAATAGAGACCGCCTTTTGGGAACTGGGTATATCTATCCCTATGGTCACAATCCATCTCACATCCGCTGCCTTGGCCCTATTCAGTACCTGATCCAGCTGATCATATAGGCCATCCATGTCCAGATGGGCATGGGAATCCACCAAGATCATGAAAGCTCTCCTTCCTCAGTTCTTTGAAGCCCTCATACCACTTTCAGGGACAAATGATAACGAAAACCCAAGTCTCAATTCTGGGATGAAGGGGAGAAAAGTTCAAGGCTGAAAGTGGCTTTTAGAAAAGCCCTTCCTTCCATTAGCCCAGGGAGTGGGGGTGGAAATTGAGAAAGGTTGAGTTGTTACACAGGTTAAAGTGGATAGCCTACTGGCATAAAATTCTATGGATCGTGAAATTTTTCTCTTGACATCCCCTCCTTATTAAGAATAATTCTCAATAAGACCCAAACATGGTTAGGAGGCAATGTATGACGAAGGAACTGGTGAAGGCAAAAGCCAAGGGAGAAGAAGAGAAGGGAATGACAAAATTGGATATAAGGGAAGTCACCACCTGTGAAGCCACGGCACAGATGATCAGGAAGGCAGAGCGGGATGGTGTAGAGCTGGCATTCCATAGGGCTGCTGATATGAAGCCCTGTCCAATAGGTGCTGAGTCAGCCTGCTGCAAACACTGCGCAATGGGGCCTTGTAGGCTCAGCTCCAAGGATCCTTACTCAAAGGTGGGGGTCTGCGGGGCAACCATAGACACTATCCAGGCCAGAAACTTTGCAAGGATGGTTGCAAGTGGGTGTGCAGCCCATACAGACCATGGCATGAGCATGCTGGATGTATTCAGGGAAGTAGTCCGTGGCAATATAAAGGATTACAAGATAAAGGACCCTGCAAAGCTGGAAGAGGTCTGCAGATCCATAGGCCTTGAGGTGGATGGTCTTGAGATAGATGAGATGGCAAAGCTCCTTTATGAAGAGCTGGAAAAGACCTACACCCAGGTGGAAGGAGAGATACCCTTTGCCAAGAGGGTTCCACCCAAGACTCTTGAGACCTGGAGAAAGCTGGGGATAGTGCCCAGAGGTGCAATGAGGGAGATTATGGAGCTGATGCACCGCACCCACATGGGAGTGGACCAGGACTATGAAAACCTCACCTTACAATTTAGCAGAACCGCCCTGGCAGATGGTTGGGGTGGTTCTATGGTTGCCACAGAGATATCAGACATCCTCTTTGGCACCCCCTCGCCTGTTCGGGCAGAGGTGAATATGGGTGTTTTGAAGGCAGACCATGTGAACATAATAGTCCATGGACATGAGCCAAACCTCTTTGAGTCCATGTTGGCCTCTGTGACAGACCCCAGTATGGTGGAGGCTGCGAAACAGGCAGGGGCAAAGGGAATCAATCTGGTGGGGATGTGCTGCTCTGGAGCCGAGATGCTTTCAAGGCACGGAATACCCCATGCAGGGAACTTCATGAGCACAGAGGCCGTTTTGGTTACCAATGCAGTGGATGCCATGGCAGTGGATGTGCAGTGCATCAAGCAAGGGCTTGCAAAGGTGGCAGAGTGCTATGGCACAAAGCTGTTTACCACAAATCCCAGGTGTAAGATCGAAGGGGTTGAGCACATTGAGTTCCATGAATTGGAACCCAGAAAATGCACAGACCAAATAGTGATCATGGCAATAGCCCGCTTTAAGAACAGGAAGGGACCGGTGGAGATACCCAACATAAGAAATATGGGCGTGCACGGTTTTAGCCATGAGTATATCAACTACATGTTGGGCGGAACATTTAGGGCCAGTTATGTACCCCTAAACGACAATATCATCAACGGCAGGATCAGGGGTGTTGCAGGTGTTGTGGGGTGCACAAACCCCAGGATCAAGCAAGACTGGGTGCATGTGGAGTTGGTAAAAGAACTCATCAAGAACGATGTATTGGTGGTGCAAACGGGTTGCTCTCAGATTGCCCTTGCCAAGGCAGGTCTTTATCAGCCCGAGGCCGCCTACCTTGCAGGCCCTGGTCTGAGGGAGGTGTGTGAGGCAGTGGGTATGCCACCTGTCTTAGGCCTTGGTTCCTGCGTGGACAACAGCCGAATCCTCATTGCATGTACTGAAATGGTAAAAACCGGTGGCTTGGGCGATAGCATCGCAGACCTGCCAGTGGCAGGTGCCGCTCCTGAATGGATGAGTGAGAAGGCAATCAGCATAGGCCAATACTTTGTGGCCTCAGGAGTATTTACGGTTTTTGGCTGCACCTTCCCCATTGTAGAGGGCACAAAATTTTATAAGCACCTCTTTGAAGGCTTGGAGCAGCTTGGGTGCGGCAAATGGGGCTTTGCCAGAGACCCGCACGAAATGGCAAAAATGATGATTGAGCATATTGATAAAAAAAGAAAGGCTTTGGGTATTGACAAAGCCAGGGAAAGGGTGTTATTTGATATGGCAGCCAGGAGAGAACTTAGCTTCTAGTCCCCTCCTTTTAAGTATACTTCCTGGCTACAAGGGCGTCGAAAGACGCCCTTGTTTTTTAAAGCTATTCTTGGGAGAAAAAATTGGGAAAATTTTCCCATAGATTTGTGGAAGAGTACGACGGTTTCTTGGGTTTTGGACTGGACGGTGAGACCGACCGAAAGACAGTCTGGGCCTATCTTCAAATGTTTTCAGACGATGGACTCATGGAGACCTTGCTTGAAAGGATCTCAGAGGAGGATCTTTCAGAGGTCTTTGAGCTGATCACCAAGTTGCTCAAAAAGTACCTAACAGAGGCCGAGTATCACCAGCTTTTTTTGAAGTAGGCTCACCTAACCGTAAGACCCATCCCTTGTTTACCCACCCTTGGGGCAATGATTCAACCAGAATAATGGGGTAGCTCAGGTTGCCCATTTAGGTCTACGGAGCTTTAGGGCAAGGGACGAAGGTGCTGCAATTCCTGGCCCAAGCCCGGTATGCCTGCTTAAGAACTATTCTTTGAGGATTTTGGATGCCAGTTCAGGATAAAGTTTTTTAACGCAGTCAGGGCATATGCTGTGGGTAAATTCTGCATCGGAATGTTCACGGATGTAAGCCTCAACCTGAATCCAATAACCTTTGTCATCCCTGATCTTCTTACAGGAGGCACAGATGGGGATCAGGCCCCTCAGTACCTTGATCTTTTCCATTGCTTCTTTCAGTTCAGATAAAGCCTTTTCCCTTTCCAGTTCTGCCTTGCGCCTTTCTGTGATGTCCTCACCTGAACTTAGAGTTGCTATGATATTGCCTTCAGCGTCTTTAAGTATGCTGTTATGCCATGCAATCAGCCTCCTTTCACCTGAACTGGTCAATATGGAATTTTCATAATATCCCAATGGCTCAAGCTCCCCAGAGGCAATCCTTTGAAACGTCTCCTTTACCTTATCCCTTTCATCTTGAGGCAAAAAATGATCAAACCAGTTTTTCCCTATGATCTGGTCTTCCCTCAGCCCCAACAACTCACAGCCTTTCCTGTTTATGAGCTTCACCCTTTCATCTACGCCAATAACCACCAATATAACACCAGCCACATCTAAATAACTTTGGGCCCTGTCTCTTTCTTCCTTTAATTTCTGCTCGTTCTGTTTTAATCTGCGCCATAAAATTTCATATGGCCTCTTCAACGCCGTCTCTACAATCCCCTTGTAGATACAGTAAAAGGAGATCACCTTGAATATATGTCCCACAAAATTGGACAAACCATAAACGCTTATGTAAAAAGTGAAGGCAATTTCAGAAATTATTGTGGATAAGATGGCAGAAATAGTCCAACCAAACACAAGCCTTTCAAATTCCATCTTGGACTTATAAAGATGCCAAATTGATGCAATTAAAATAAGGCAGATTGCATATTCACTTAAAATCTTGAACCAAGTAAGTCCTTTGCCTTCTATAAAGCAATGAGGAAATATCTTAACATAAAAGATACTGGACAAAGTTACAGTGGTAATAAGAAAGTAGATGAACAAAATGGCCTTTACATTCACCTTTTTATTGAAAAATAGCGGGGCAATGAGAAAGGATATGCTCTCCATGTATCTTGCAGTTATCCATAGTTGTGTTGGCAGGTCTGCATCAAAGCCTTTAAATACTCCCATGCCTTTATAAGCCAAGGTATGAAGTAGATCAATGAATGAGATAAACAGATAGGCATTTCCAAGGAAGAGGAGGTAATTATTCGCCATAATAGAGCGAGTATTCCAGGCTATCAAGAATATGGAAAAACCAATTAGTATGCTAAAAAGCTCCACCAAGGAATGGTACAAGAGGTAGCAATACCTTTCGGTGATAACAATTCCTGCAAGTATGAGGATTCCAGAGGTAATGTCCAGCTTAAGCCCTTTCATCTTAGCCGTACAACTCCTTGAAAAGTCCGCATAAGGCAAGATAGATTTTCACTTAATGCTTCTATAAAGGCAAGAAAAACCTTTTCAAAAATTTCTTGTGGGCTGTCAATTGGGCAAAGTAGAGGTAAAAGGTTCTTAGATATAAGCCGCATATTGTATGGGGACCTATGGTATGGTATAGATACAAAAAATACCATCTAAGGCAGGAAGCCCATAGGGGGAAGCATGGAGAGGGATCTTTATAAGATACTGGGCGTTGAGCGCAATGCCACGCAGGAGCAAATAAAAAAGACCTACAGAAAACTTGCCAGGAAATACCACCCTGATGTGAACCCAGGGAACAAGGAGGCAGAGCAAAGGTTCAAGGAGATCTCCATGGCCTATGAGATCCTTTCAAACCCTGAGAAGAGAAAGTTGTATGATGAATTTGGAGAGGCCTCCCTTTCCCCGGGTTTTGATCCTGAAAAAGCAAGGGAGTATCAGAGGTGGAAGGAACAGGCCTCCAAGACCTACACAGGTGCAGGTAGGGGATTCTATACCAGCTATGAGGAGATCTTCGGCGACTTCATAGACCTTGACGAACAGGTCTTTAGATCCAGGAAGGCACCCAAGAAAGGCAGAGATCTAACATATGAGATGAAAGTGGACTTTTTGTCGGCCCTGAGGGGCTTTTCCACTCACATCTCCATGAACCGACCTAAGATCTGTTCCCAATGTTTGGGAAAAGGGACTGATCCCAAGGGGCAGTTCACCACCTGCCCCACCTGCAAGGGATCGGGTAGGCTGGAGTTGGCTCAGGGGCCGATACAATTTTCAAGGCCCTGTCCCACTTGTAAGGGCCATGGGCAACTGGCACCCCAGTGTGAGGCATGTGGGGGCACAGGTTATGTGATGGGTGCAGAGGAGATAAAGGTAAATATCCCACCGGGGGTAAAGACAGGTAGCAAGGTAAGGGTCCAGGGAAAAGGCGAACCAGGGGAAAATGGAGGCCCACCTGGAGATCTTTACATTATTGTGGAGGTGGAGCCCCATCCTCTGATAAAGAGAGAGGGGAATGATCTTTACATGGACCTGCCTGTGGGCATACACGAGGTGATAAAGGGTGCACGTGTTACCGTGCCCACACCAGATGGCCAGGTGGTGGTAAAGATTCCGCCTGGAAGTCAAGGAGGACAGCTCCTTAAACTAAAAGGAAAGGGGGTTATGGATCCCAAGACAAAGGAAAGGGGAGATCTGTACTTGAAACTTGTGGTAAAGGTCCCCACTGCCCAGGATCAAAGGGCAATGGAGCTGGCAGAAGAGCTTTCCCGGTTCTACAAGGAAGATCTCAGGTCAGAGATAAGTCTTTAGGGGTGAAACCATGGAAGGATGGGTTGAGATCAACGAGGCGATTGAGATACTGGAAATTCCCCTTGAGTTGGTAAGGAAGTTGGAAGAGGAGGAGATAATCTGCCCTGCTTGCATAGAGGAGAAACCCGGTAGATTTCTAACAGCAGAGGCCCTGGAAGAGCTTAGGGTGGCAAAGGTGCTCATGGAGGATTTGGGTGTAAACATCGAGGGTATAGACATTATCTTGCGATTGAGGCGGCAGATCATTCAGATGCAGGAGATGTTTCAGCGGGTGCTTGAAGACCTAAGGGAGTTTACAAGGGGCTTGGACAGATGATTCCTTTGGATGTAAAGGGATGCTAAGGTTGAACCTAAAACAGAGGCTTATGCTCCTGGTGGGGCTGTTGTTTTTTACCACCCTTGTGGGTGGCATAATTATGATATGGTATACTTATGACACTGCCAGAATGACCCAAGAGATCCTTAGTAATCCCATAAATCTATCAAAAATCATCCACAGGCTTCAATACAATCTGCTGATGCAAAAAGGCATTGTTACATACTTTAGCCGTGATAAGGATCCTGAACATTTGGCAGAGCTCCAGGAACAGAGGTTAGAGTTCTTAAAGGGGATGAGTGTGTTGAAAGAGGCATTAGATCCCAAGTTTTCAAGGGAAATAGCCGATATCTCTCTTAAGTACTCAGCTTATGTATCTGCAATAGATAGGGTTGTGGCCTATTATCTGGAAGAAAAAGAGCAGCTGGCAAAAGGGCTCCATGAACAGTTAAGAAAAGAATACATGAACATAGTTAAAGATTTTGATGGCCTATGGGCAGAATTAATTGGAGAGATAGAAGCCCTATCGCACAAAAACTTGAAGAGGGCGATGGTCCTTAGAGTTATAGCATTTGGGGCAATTGTGCTGGTTTTGATTTCTGGCTTTGTTTTGAACTTCTTGCTTTTGAAGAAGATGATAAATCCGCTGCAAGAAATACACGAAAAATTTTTCCACACAGATGGTTCAAAGGTAACTTTGAAGGATATCTCCCAATTAAAGAGTAAGGTGGATGAACTCTTGAGCGATATGGACTACACCCAAGAGGAACTTCAAAGGAGCAGAGAGACGTTGCTACAGGCTGAAAAGATGGCACTGGTGGGTAGGTTGGCTGCCGGAACTGCTCATAGCATCAGGAATCCGTTAACATCGGTGAAGATGAGGCTCTATTCCCTAAGCCGCAACCTGGAACTCACGCCCCAACAAAGGGAGGACTTTGAGGTGATCTCTCAAGAGATTAGGCATATTGACAATATCCTACAAAATTTCTTGGAGTTTTCAAAGCCTCCCAAATTGAAACCCAAGCCCATGAGCCCATCTGATGTGGTGGACCACCTCTTGGATCTCATGCACCATAGGCTCCTCTCCCATTCTGTTTCCGCCAAGGTTATAAGGGAAGGGAAGCTTCCCTTGGTGATGCTGGACCAGGAGCTCTTGAAAGAGGCAATGGCCAATATCGTGATAAATGCCTGTGAGGCAATGGAAAGCGGGGGTGAGCTTACCATAACCGAGGAGGTGAAAAATCTATCCGATCTGGGAAGATGCGTGGCCATATCCATTTCAGACACAGGTCCTGGCATGCCCGAGGAGATAAGATCCAAGGCCTTTCAACCTTTTTTCACCACAAAGGACCAAGGAACTGGGCTGGGGCTCAGCATAGCAAACAGGATAATCCATGAGCACGGAGGGAAAATAGAGCTTTTAAGCCGTGAAGGAGAGGGATCCACCTTTACCATCTACCTTCCCACCATCAGTTAGGGGGTATTCAATGGAAAGTATTCTCATAATAGACGACGATGATCAACTGAGGCTTAGCTTTGAAAGGCTCCTTACCCAAGAGGGTTATAATGTGCTCACTGCAGCTTCTGGAGAGGCAGGTTTAAAGATGGCAGAATCCCAAAGGCCTGACCTGGTGGTGCTGGACATTAGACTTCCCGGTAAATCGGGTATAGAGGTGTTTGATCTGCTCCATGAGATGGATCCAAAACTACCTGTGATCATAATGACCGCTTACGGAACCACGGATATGGCCATTGAGGCCATCAGAAAAGGTGCCTTTGAGTATATATTCAAGCCCTTCGATATTCCCCACATGCTTGAAACCATTCAAAACGCCCTAAAGGCAAGGAGGCTTATGCAATCAAAGGTGGGTATAGGGGCCTCGCCTGATTTGGAACTGGCCGATGCCTTGATAGGCAAAAGCCGGCAGATGCAAGAGGTGTACAAGGCCATAGGAAGGGTTGCACCCACTGATGCCACGGTCCTCATAAGGGGCGAAAGTGGCACAGGGAAGGAACTGGTGGCAAGGGCCATCTATCATTACAGCAACAGGGCAGGAAGGCCTTTTATGGTGATAAACTGTGTTGCCATACCTGAGACCCTGCTTGAAAGCGAGCTCTTCGGGTATGAAAGGGGGGCATTTACCGGTGCCGTAAATAGAAAGATAGGGAAGATTGAACAGGCCAATACCGGCACTGTTTTCCTGGATGAGATCGGAGATATGCCACCAAGCATACAGGCAAAGATCTTGAGGCTGTTGGAGGAAAAGCAGATTGAAAGGTTGGGGGGTAGGGACCCCATTAAGGTGGATGTGAGGATCATTGCCGCCACCAATAGGGATCTGGAAAAGGCTATTGAAGGAGGTAGGTTCAGAGAGGATTTGTATTTCAGGCTAAAGGTGGTGACTATTTGGCTTCCCCCTTTGAGGGAGAGACGCTCAGACATCCCCCTTTTGGTGGAGTACTATATAAGGAATGTTAGCAAAGAACTGGGTGTGCAGGCACCCAGTGTCACCCCATCTGCCATGGATTACCTATTAAACTATGACTGGCCTGGGAATGTGAGGGAATTGGCAAATACCATACACAAACTCCTGATCATCAACAAAGGCATCCCCATAGAAAGGGAAGATGTGATCAAGGCCTTGGAAGAGAGGCCTTCTAAGGCCATTACCTTTAGCGACACAGAAGAGGCGGTGAGGAAATGGATCTCCAGCGTTTTGAAAGGAGGGGAGGAGGGAGTTTACGAGGAAATCATGGACCAATTTTCAAGGCTTGTGATAGCCGAGGCCTTGAGGATTTGTAACGGAAATAAATCCCAGGCAGCAAGGCTCTTGGGCCTGAGCAGGCCAACCCTTCACAGCAAGATAGAAAAGTACAAGCTTACCACTGCCACCCAGGTGTATTGACCGAGATCAGACCCGGGGCTATACTTAAAATATCCGAGATTCACCGTGTATGGGCGATTAGCTCAGGTGGATAGAGCGTCAGTCTCCGGAACTGAAGGTCGGGCGTTCGAATCGCCCATCGCCCATAGGGTTTATCGTTGGTTTCGTTGATCTCGTTGGTTTCGTTGAGCTGAGGTGGGGTGAATTGGCTTCACATCTATTACAATCCCTTCTCCATTTACTTCTCCCAAAAGCTCCCCGAAGGCATGGCTTATGCTGTTAGATTCTTCACAAAGTCCTCTACTCTCCCAATCACCTCTTTGGTCTTGGATTGCATCACTATCTGCATCAATGCACTGCCCACCACTATTGCATCACAATGCCCTGAGAGCATTTCCCATTGCCCCCTGTTGGAGATCCCAAAGCCTGCTGCAACGGGTAGCTTTGAAATGGACCTCACATTGGCGAGGTTTTCCAGTAGGTCTTTGGGTAGTGCCTTCCTGGGGCCGGTGGTACCTTTTACCGTGGTGTAGTAAAGAAAGCCGGAAGAGATCCTGGAAATCTCCTTGAGCCTCTCTTCCGAGGTCAGAGGGCTTGCCATGAGTATGATATTTAGGTTGTTGGCCCTGGCATCGTCTTCATAAATGGCTACTTCTTCCAGAGGACAGTCAGGAATAAGGATTCCGTCTGCTCCGGCATTTCTTGCGTCCCTGAAGAACCTTCTTATCCCATAGGCGTAAATGGGATTTAGATAACTCATGAGCACTATGGCAAGACCTTTTGTCTTTTCCCTTATCCTTTCAATCAAGGAGAGAACAGCCTCTGTATTTACTCCATTTGAAAGGGCAAGGGAACTGGCCCTTTGGAGCACAATACCGTCTAAGACTGGGTCTGAAAAGGGGATGCCCAATTCCAAGATCTTAACACCCAACTCCTCCAACAGCAGTGCCAAGCTAAGGCAGGTTTCCTTATCGGGAAGCCCAGCGGTAAGATAGGGTATGAGGTAGGTTCTGTCTTTTTTCTCGTAAAAGGCCTTTTGAATCCTGGTCATGTTAAACCCTTTCCATCTCAGATCCCGTAACAATCCCTAAGTCTTTGTCTCCTCTGCCTGAAAGATTCACCAAAAGCATGGAACCTTCCATTTCATTTGCCAATCTTTTTGCAAAGGCCAAGGCGTGAGAGCTTTCCAATGCAGGGATTATCCCCTCTTTCTCTGAAAGCTCCAAGAAGGCCTCGTATGCCTCCTTATCGTCCACTGCCACATATTTTACTCTGCCCGCATCTTTTAGGTATGCATGTTCAGGCCCGACCCCAGGGTAATCCAACCCGGGTGCGATGCTGTGTGTGGTAAGGATCTGACCCCACTGGTCATGCAGCAGATAGCTCAAGGCCCCGTGGAGTATGCCTGGTCTTCCTTGGGATAGTGTCATGGAATGATTACCTCTTTCTCCTCTCTTCCCTCCTGCTTCCACACCGTACATCTTTATGTGGGGGTGTGCCAAAAAGGGGTGGAATAGGCCAATGGAATTGCTACCGCCCCCCACACAGGCAATAAGGGCATCGGGCACGCCTTTCTGGGATCTTTTTAGTTGAGCCAGACATTCTTTGCCTATGATGCATTGAAAATCCCTTACTATCATGGGGTAGGGGTGTGGCCCAACCACCGAGCCTATGAGATAGTGGGTAGTATCAATATGGGTAGCCCAATCCCTCATGGCTTCATTTATGGCATCTTTTAGGGTACAAGAGCCCTTTTCCACAGGGATCACATCCGCACCCAAAAGCCGCATCTTGAAGACATTGGTAGTCTGCCTCTCCATGTCCAGGCGACCCATATAAACAACACATTGAAGGCCAAGTAGGGCACAGGCAGTGGCCACTGCAACCCCATGCTGCCCGGCTCCTGTCTCTGCTATTATTCTTTTCTTACCCATGCGTTTTGCCAAGAGGGCCTGGCCGATTGTATTGTTTATCTTGTGGGCACCTGTATAGGCCAGATCCTCTCGTTTTAGAAATATCTCTGCTCCCCAGGACTTGCTCAGGGCCTTTGCATGATAAAGGGGAGTTGGCCTGCCCACGAAGTCCTTGAGCAAACACCTAAGCTCCTTTTTAAACTCTCCGGACTTCTTCAGCTTGCGATAGGCCAACTCCAGCTCCATCAAGGCCGGCATCAATAACTCGGGAACGAACCTACCCCCGTAATGGCCGTAATATCCTCGTCTATCGGGAAGTCTCATGTTCTTTCTCCCATCTTTTGACTGCCTCTCTGAAACCTTGCATCCTAATCTTGTCCTTTTTCCCAAACCTGTATTCTATCCCTGTGGACACATCCACTGCCCAAGGCTTTACCTTGCTTAGGGCTTCAAAGACATTGGATGGCGTTAGCCCACCTGCCAAGATCACCTTGGAGGGATAAAAGAGGGCTCTAAAGACCTTGGCAAGTTCCCAGTGGCAAATCTTTCCTGACCCACCTATGGGTGAGCCGTCCAGGTGGATCAAGGGTAGCCCTTTGAAGCCCTCCACTGACCTTTCCTTAAATCCTTTGGTGCAGGATATGGAAGGGATACAAAAAGGTCTTTGAATCCCAAAAAGTTTCCCTGGTTCACAACCGTGTACCTGAAAGGCGGATATTCCCTCTGTTGCAAGACTCCGCCATTGGACAAGCTCTTTTAATGTAATTACAGCCACCTTTGGAACCTCCTTGGCCACTTCCCTTTGAATCCTTTGAAATTCCTCAAAGGAGATCCTTCTTTTACTCTCACAAAACACATAGCCAAGCAGATCTGCACCAGATGATATGGCATCTATGGCATCCTTGGGGTTTGTTATGCCGCAAAATTTTATGAAAGGACCATCTTGCTCCAGCATCCGTTTGATGGGAGACTTAAGGCTTTGTAACTTTCCCTTGGGTGCAGGGCTCTGGATCAAGGAGGTGCCAACCAAGAAAGCATACACACCGTACTCATTAAGCCTCAATATCTCCCTTTGGGAGCTGATGCCACTTTCGCTGATTAATAACACATCATCAGGGACCTTGGGAGCAATGTGTTCTGTGGTGTGTATGCTGAGACTCAGATCTTTAAGATTCCGATTATTGATCCCGATTATCTTTGCACCTGCGGATAAAGCCATGTGTAATTCAGAATAATCATGTATTTCAACAACTGTTTCAAGATCAAGTTCACAAGCAAAATTGAGCAATTCTCTTAACTGTTGTTGGCTGAGAAGTGATGCAATCAATAAAACTGCATCCGCTCCATTTGCCTTACTTTCGATGAGCTCTATAGGATCAACAATAAAATCCTTTCTGAAAACAGGAATAGAGCTTATATCTGATATGCGCCTCAAAAGTTCAATATTTCCTTTAAAATAATTTGGCTCTGTCACAACAGAGAGTGCTGCGGCACCTGCTTCTATATAGCTTTTGGATAGTAGGATAGGATCTTGTTTTAAAAGGATTCCTTTGGATGGTGAGGCCATTTTTACTTCTGCTATGATTGCACACGGGTAGTGTTTTCTAAGTGCATTTGAAAATTTGTTTTTATACTTTTTGTCCTTCGTAAAGATAAAATTAGCATATTTCTCCTTAAGCCTGTATATGACATTTTGTTTTTGTGTTATCAGCTTTTCAAGCGACCACATGGGCACCCCTTTCGTACTCGAAAAAGTTCCTTAATATCTTCTCACCACATGGTGTTAATACGGATTCAGGGTGGAACTGAATACCTTCTATAGGTAATTCCTTATGCCTTATGCCCATTGTGATTCCGTCTTCGGTCCAGGCGGATCGGGTGAGGAATGCATTTTTATCATCACAATCTGCAAAAAGACTGTGATATCGTCCTGCCATAAACCCTTGTTCAATCCCGACAAACAGCCCCTTTTTGTCGTGGAATATTCTGGAGGCCTTTCCGTGGATTATCTTCCCCAATCCCACAACAGGCATTCCAAAGAAATGTGCAATCAACTGATGCCCAAGGCATATGCCCAGTACGGGCAGGCCAAGGGTGATTGCCTCCCTCAGTACAGAAAGGCTTACAGGATAGTCCTTTGGAGAGCCAGGTCCAGGAGATAGGATCAAGAAACGGGGTAAGGGAAATAGGGTGGGCTGCTTGAGGTTGTCGTATCTCACCACATCCACCCTAAGCCCGAGACCGCCTATGATCTGTAAGAGGTTGTGGGTAAAGGAGTCCAAATGATCTATGATGAGCACATCTCTATTTTTGGGGACACACTCCATCTTCACCCCCCTGGAAGGCCTTGAAGAGGGAACGGGCCTTACTTAAGGTTTCTTGGTATTCGTTAGCTGGAATGCTATCAATCACAATCCCTGCCCCTGCCTGTACATACATCTCTTCTTTGCTCCCAAAGGCAGACCGGATGGTGATTCCCAGGTCCAAAAGGCCATCGTAGCTTATAAAACCAAATGCACCTGCATAAGGGCCCCTTGGAAGTTCCTCCACCTCTTCTATGATCTCCATTGCCCTTATCTTCGGGGCTCCTGTGACCGTGCCGGCAGGGAAGGTGGCCCGGATCAGATCCAGCGGCCCTATGTTGGAGAGTGCCTTCCCCGTTACCTCGCTTACGATGTGTACCACCTTATGGTATTGTTCTATACCGGCAAGTCTTGATAACTTCACTGTGCCTGGGACACAAATTCTTCCAAGATCATTCCTGGCCAGATCCACAAGCATCATGTGTTCTGAGAGTTCTTTGGGATCCTTAAGCAAGGATTCCGCAAGGAACAAATCTTCAAAGGTATGACCTGATCTGGGTCTTGTACCTGCAATAGGCCTTGAGATCACCAGGCCTTTTTCATGTCTTACCAACATCTCCGGAGATGCTGCTATGAGATAAAAATCATTAAACTTTGAAAAGGTGCAGTATGGAGTTGGATCTTGTGCCCTAAGCCTCATGTATACCTCAATAGGTCTGTGGGAGGACAAAATCCTAAACCTTTGGCTTAATACCACTTGTATGCATTCGCCACCCTTGATCAGATCCCGGATATATTCAACCTTTGAAAGGAAATCTTCCCTGCGTGTGAGGGGTTTATATTCCATTTTGTTCTTATGTTTACCTATCTTGACCTCCTTAGTTAAGAACTTTTTTATGAGATCCAGCCGTGAAAGGAGCACCTTTATCCGCTGGTCATATCTTTCCTTTAAGGGAAAAGAAGGGCCAGGATCGTTAGCATCCACCAAAAATAACCTTTGATCCTTATGTGCATATGCCAAGAACTGATTTATCTCCAATAAGATTAGGGCTGGAAAGGTGGATAACTTTATCTTTCTTTTGATGTAAGGCTCCAATAAAGGGGTTAGTTCATAGGAAAGGAGGCACCAGTATCCTCCTTGAAAGGGTGGTAGACCTTCTACCTTTGGATTCATACAATGACTCAGGTTCTCAATTGAGCTGAGCTCGTATAGAGTTGTCTGGTAGGATGATCCAATATCCTCACCCGTGAAATAGACATTTGGTTTTTCAGGCACAGCAACATAGGAATAGAGGGAGTAGGGCCCCTGTTCCCTCAGGGATTCGGATATGAGAAAATAGGGTGTGGATTCCTCCCACAGGGAAAGGGGCCATACGGGTGGAAGGGATATCTTTTGGGAGACTGCCACAGGCACCCTTTGAAAATCCTTCAGGATGTGGAATTGATCCCTTGAAGGATGGATCCTGATCTCTGCCATGTTTAAAGCTCTTTTCGCACAAAAGGTTTAAAACTTTGGCTCAGCTTGATTAATGCCTCTAACTTCTGCTTGGCGCTCCCACTGTCTATGGAATGCTTTGCCCGCTCTATGCCTGTGAGCAAATCCCCGTCCAACCCTGCTGATACAAAGGCAGCAGCCGCATTCATAAGTACCATGTCCCTTTTTGCTCCCTTCTCTCCATCCAGTATTTCCCTTATTATCTTGGCATTTTGCTGGGCATCTCCTCCCCTTATCTCTGAGATGGGAACCCTTCTGAAACCCAAGTCCTCTGGGGTAAGCTCCAGGTCTTCAATTTCGCCCTTCCTCAGGCGTGAAACCCTGGTAGGGCCGCAGATGCTGATCTCGTCAAAGGTCCCTTCCCCACACACCACAAAGGCATCCCTTGTGCCCAACCTTTTTAGTACCTCTGCCAACTTATGGGTAAGGGAAGGATGATACACGCCCAAAACCTGCACCTGTGCACCCGCAGGGTTTGTGAGAGGGCCTAATATGTTGAAAATGGTTCTAAACCCTAACTCCCTCCTAATGGATGCCACATGTCTCATGGCTCCGTTGAACAAGGGTGCATATAGGAAGACTATCCCCAGTTCTTTGAGACATATCTCTGCATCGCTTACTGTGAGGTCCAGGTTTATGCCCAGCTCTTCCACCACATCTGCGCTTCCGCAAAGGCTTGAGACTGCACGGTTCCCATGCTTTGCCACTTTAAGCCCTGCACCTGCCACCACAAATGCAGTGGCAGTTGAGACATTGAAGGTGAGTGTGCCGTCTCCACCCGTACCGCAGGTGTCCACTATGGTCTCTTCATCCACATTGATCTCATCCCGGTCTATACTCACTGCCGTGTGCCTTGAATTCACCTTGAGGACCTTTTTCCTAAGGGCCAATGCCGCGCCTGTAATCTCTTCCACGGTCTCGCCCTTTAACCTCAATGCGGTCAAAAGACTTGCGATCTGACTTGGGGTGGGCCTGCCTTCCAAGATGGAACTAAACACCCCTTTTGCCTCTTCCTGGCTTAGGTCCTTGCCTTTGATCAGTTCTGCCAATACCTCTTTCATGAGTTCCTCCTTTGTTTTTGTTTGTACCATCCCTCCGTTAGTTTAGGGGATTTGCCCAAAATAAAAGGGGCCGTGAAATGCCACGGCCCCAAACAAAAAGGCCGTGGGACCTGGGGTGGCCCCACGACCTGATCTACAAAGTCGGGTGGCTCACCCCTTCGAGGGGAGCCACCACCATCTGAGTTGTATGCTTCTTCCTACCATATCTTTTTAATCCCATAAAAGGCTTTCTTTGTCAAGAAAAACTTTCAATGATATGTGTAAATGAATTCAGAAAATTGCCCTAATTTTGTTCGATTATTTCACCCATCTTTATCCTACTACAATCTTGAAATGCATGGCCTATGTTTGGTCCCAGAGCTCCCAGAAGTTGGGAAAAGACTTTTTTACTGCTCCTTCACCTTCCAATACTATGTCCCCTTGCTTGCTACCAAGGAGGGCCAAGGCCATGGCAATCCTGTGGTCGTTGTGGCTAAAGACCCTGTTGGGCCTATAGGTCTCACTGCCTTTCAAAACAAGGCCGTCCTCCAAGGGCCTCACATTCAACCCCAGACTTTTCCATTCCAGGCAAATTGATTGGATCCTATCACTTTCCTTGATCTTAAGGTGTGGCACATTTTTTATCACAGTGGTTCCCTCTGCAAAGGCAGCCAATGCTGCCACAGTGGGGACCAGATCCGGCACATCTCCCATATCCAGTTCCAGCCCTTTCAGTTCATTGCCTTCGGTCCAGATTCCCTCTGATGTGTGTGTGTAACTGCCACCCATTTCCTTGAGGATCTCCAGGAATCTTATATCCCCTTGGTGACTATGTGGTTTCAAACCCGCTACTCCAATCCTTCCACCTACCAACATAGGAAGTCCCAAGAAATAGGAGGCATTTGTAGCGTCAGGTTCCACCCAATAGGCACCTGGCGTGTAAGGACCCTTGGGAGGGATTGTTATCTCCTTTTCTCCCAAGAAGCAGCTTGCTCCAAAGTGTTCCATAACATGGGCTGTCATCTTGATGTAGGGCCTTGACCTTATCCCTCCCTTTAGCCTGATGACAAGCCCTTTGGGTAGTAGTGGTCCCACCAACATGAGAGCAGACACATATTGGCTGCTTTCATATGCCTCCAACTCCACTATACCACCCTTTAAGTTACCACCCTTGATGCTCAGTGGGAGGTGGCCTGCTGGCCCATGCCATCTTATGTGAGCCCCCAAACTGCTCAATGCCTCTATAAGGGGCTTTATGGGCCTTTTGGAAAGCCTTGAACCGCCGTAAAGGTGTGACCATGTGGGCCTGAGGCCGCACACTGCCAAGATCAGCCTGAAGGAAGTGCCTGATTCTTGTAAATCTATGCAAGGCTCAATTGTTTGGCTTTGAAAAATGGAGCCACCACGCACCAGGATGCTGTTTTCAGATCCTACTATTTCACATCCCAATGCCTCTAAGGCCTTTTTAGTAGTGAGGGTGTCTTGGCAGTGGGAAGGATTTATGATCTGGGAATCTCCCAAAGATAATGCTGCGGTGATCAAGGCCCTGTGCGTGAGGCTTTTTGAGCCTGGGATTTGAACCATGGCCTTCACATTGGATTTTCTATTTAGGACTCTCATGATGCAATAATGCCTCCTGGGTGATGCCCTCCATGAGTTCCAAGGGAGGGTCTTGGCCCCAAAAAAGCCTTATTTGGAGCATGGCCTGGTAGACAAACATCTTGTAACCTAAGATTACCTTTGCCCCTAACTCCTTAGCCCTTCTGAGAAACTTGGTCTCCAAAGGGTTGTATATAACTTCCATCACCATCTTGGCCTTGAGGATCTCAGGATCAAAAGGCCAGGCATCCATGTTGGGGTACATCCCCAAAGAAGTGGCCTGAACCACAAGATCCAATTCCATACCCTTCAGTGCCTCAAGGCCTAAGTAGGTACCCTGCACATCTCTGGCAAGCCTCAGCCCATTCTCTGGACTCCTGTTAGTTATATAGAGTCTTGCCCCTTCCTTTCTTAGGGATATGGCTATTGCCCTGGCTGCCCCCCCTGCTCCCACCACAAGACAGCTTGAACCTTTGAGATCCATCACTTCCTTTATTGCCCTGAGTGCACCGGGCCCATCTGTATTATAGCCCACAAGCCTTCCTTCTTGATTCAGGATGGTATTTACTGCTCCTATTTCCAAGGCAGAGGGGTGTAAGGTGTCCAAATAGGAAAGCACCCTTTCTTTATAGGGAATAGTTACACAGAGCCCTTTTACTCCAAGTGCCTTTATCTGGTCCAAACAGGCCTTGGGATTGCGTGTCTCAAATTTTTTATAGACTGCCTTTTGCCCCATGGCCTCATAGATGCGATTGTGGAGCAATGGGCTAAGGCTATGTGCCAAGGGATAACCCATTATTCCAAACACCTTGGGCTGGTTTTCATCCATGATCTTCCTCCCAAAACTCAAGCAAGGTGTGTAGAGAGATCTGGCCTTCTGCAAGGGGAGCGCCTGATTGGCAGGCATATGTCATATAAGAGCCCCAATTAATGCACATAACCCTACTGATCAGGCCCAACGGGCCCATGGTAAAGGATATGAGTTTGGTTTCTTTTTGGGATGCCCACCTCAAAAGCCTTTTTATTGTGAGATTGTCCTCCACACAGTTGGCGTATGTTACAATCTTGACCAACCTTGGATGGGTATCTGCCATGGTGATGAAGAGGGATTTAAGCTCATCCAAGCTGGGGGTGTGGTCAAGTATGTGCATGGACAATATGACCCTCTCTTCCCAAAAGGGAAGGAATGTCTCCTTGACCCACCTGGGCCAGGGGAATTCCACATCCAAGAAGTAACCTTTCTCCCATGGGAATGATCTCAAGAGGTCTAAGCCCCACCGAAGGTCATCACCCTTGCCACCTTGGGAGATGGTCCTGTAGGTGAGTATTGTGGGTGCCTTGAGGCTGGATATGGGGGGCAGGGGATCCGATCTTGCCAAGAGATCAAGCCTTAGTTCCAGCATGTAATTGGATAGGGCCTCAAAAGAAAGGCTCCGTTCTATCTTTCTGGGATCAACGGAGATACAAAGCATCACGCCTCCTTTATCCATTCTTCAACCCTATGCCCAAAGTGCCTACCTCCTTCCATGTAGAGGCCTATCACCTCATCCCCTGCCTTCAAATCCACAACAGACACGGGTCTTCCATCTGTGAATACAAGTCTAATGGTCTCAGCATTTTGGAGGATCACATTGAAGGAAGTTGTCTCATACATGGCCGAGACCATTATGAGGGGCCTTTTCTCTATCTTGCACCTTCCCACAGGCACCACCCTGGTGTTTCCTCCATAGCTTGCCACCAGTATCTCATCACCCCAGTGGAGCTCTGATAGATACCGGGTCTTAAAGCCTGGGCATAACACATAGGAATGCACTGCACCTGCGTTCACCCTAAAGGGCCTTGGGGCTGCGTACGGCCCCTCAATGGTCTCTCCGTGTATCAAGAAAAGGCCGTTGGAACCAGAGCCCACCAACAGTCCTTCCCCTTCTTCCAATATGGCGCATGTATCCACGCAGACCCTATGTCCCATGCCAATGGGCTTCACCTCTTGTACCTTAAGCCCAATGAGCTTTAAAGGCTCAGTCCTTTCCAGTAAGGGCGCCAAAAGCTCCCTAAGGGATTTGGGATGATCCGCCTCTATCACAACGGCCTTTACCCCCTTTTCCAAGACCGTCAGGGCAAGCCTTGCGCCCTCCAGATCTTTGGCTTCCACCCATATGTTATCTGACCTGGCCACCAGGTTCTCCAAGGGGATGATTCGCCAATCCAAGGTCCTCACCAACACGGGTTTATTAAGGGAAAGGGAGACGATGGATTCTTGATCCTCGGGTTTGTTTATCTCCCTGATGTAAAGATCCTTTCCCACCACTATATCTGCTGAGTCTGTTTGTGAGATCACGGGTATCTTTGAAAGTCTCTTTACCTTTTCAATATGTTCAGGATCTATCCAGATCCCATTTGCACCTGATTCAATCGCTGCTAAGAGCAACTCCTTGTCCCATCCCTTTATCTTGACCCATATCTCCTTCATCTTTGAACACCTCTCCCAATTTTTGAAATAACGAGGAATAAGTTTGAACATCTTTTCTTAAGAGGATATCTGCCAAGGCCTCTGCCTCACCTAAGAACCTTTTGATCCATAAAAAGGAGTATCTGTTCTCAATTAGTATGTCTCCAAAAAGCCAAGAAGGCTGTGAGAGGATAGATTTGATCCTTTCCAATGCCTTTTGAAAGTTTGCGGTGGATGCCTTATTGAGTGCGCTTCTATCCTTGGGGGCAGCATCATAGAGGAGTTTTGCCATCACAATGGATGTAAAGTGAAAGACCCCCTGGGCAATTCCCATTATCCTATCGTGTTCTTCTGCACTGAGGACAAAGGTCTCACATCCCAGTTGTTTCCAGAGGGCAGTTGCCAAGGCTATGGCATTTTCCCCTCTACCAGGGCACAAGATGACCTTGAGATCCCAGCTGTTGAAAGACTCAGGCCCAAAGAGTGGGTGTGTGCCCACCACAGGGCCAGGGTTCAATTCCAACATGATCTTCAATGGCTGTTCCTTGATAGAACCCATGTCCATGAGCAGGGAATCTTTGGTCATAAAAGGAGACATCTCTTCCATCACGGTTCTGAGGCTTTGGAAAGGCAAGGAGAGGATTATAATCTGGCAATCCCTTGCCAATGTGTGGATATCCTTTCCTCCCTTCTTGTCGCTTACCATAACCTTAAGCCCCACCTCCTCAAGCTTGGAACACAGCCATGAACCCATCTTCCCCTTTCCACCCACGACGCCAACGGTCATACCTTTTAGCTCCCTCAGCATGATGCACCCTTTGGGTATGAGCCAAGGATCCTAAGGGTTAAGGTGGATTCCTGTAACTTCCTCAAACACACTTGGACCCTTGGGTCTTGGGCGTGACCTTCAAAGTCCACAAAAAAGGCATACTCCCACGGTCTGGCCTTGATAGGCCTGGACAATATCAGGCAGAGGTTGATGCCATCGGAAAATGCGTCCAGGGCCTGATGGAGTGTGCCAGGCCTATGGGAGAGGGTGAAACAGATGGAGGTCTTGTCTTGTCCTGTGTCTTTTGCAAGGGTATGTCCCAACAGTACAAACCTGGTGATGCCCTTTTCCCTCATGGGAATGATCTCTTTCAATACCCTAAGACCGTATATAGAAGCGGCCTCTGAAGGACCAATTGCCAAGGCATTCTTGTCTTTTGAGGCTAAGTAAGCTGCCCTGGAGGTGCTGGATACCTCCATCAATTCCAGATGTCCCAGATTCTTCCTAAGCCAGTCCCTTACCTGGGCGAATGCATATGGGTGGCTTACGATCCTTTTGGCCTTGGTGAGGTCTTGGGTGTGACCCAAGAGGGAGAGTCTTATGGGGAGGTAGATTTCTCCCTGGATAAGAAGATGGCTTTCCATCAAAAGGTCGTAGGTCTGAGTCAAAGGGCCTTCAAGGCTATTTTCAATGGGCACGAGGCCAATGCCGTTGGGACAGGCCTCTGTTAAGCTAAAGACCTCTTCTATGTCTTGGGCAGGTTCTGCTGCCACAGATCTGCCCATAAACCTCATGAGGGCTTGATGACAATAACTTCCCTCAGGCCCTAAGTAATAGACCTTAAGCCCGTTTTGCACCTTTCTGCAGGCAGATATAACCTCCCTTAAGATCTCTCTAAGACCAGGGGCAAAGCAGGGATCTGTCACTGCCTTTGTGGCTACCTCCATAATAGAGTGCTCCCTTGCCGGGTCATAGACAGAGCCCCCCAATCTCCCCTTTAGCTGGCCTATCTCCTTTGAAAGCTTCATCCTCTTGACCAAAAGGGCTATGAGTTCCTGGTCCAATCTGTCTATGCGCTCCCTTATAGCTTTGAGTGCATCTGTGCCTTCAGGAACACTTGACATGCTTCCACTCCTCTTTTTGCCACAAGAGTTCAAGGGCCTCTTCCACGGTCTTATTTTGGTGCACTATTGAGTGTATTGCCCTACACATCAGAGCAGGGTCCGGGTGCTGAAATACATTCCTCCCTATTGAGGTCCCTCTTGCACCTGCGGTCATGGCATCTCGCACCATGCTTAGAATTGCCCTGTCTGAATCCATCCTTGGGCCACCTGCAATGACAATGGGTGCTGGGGTGCCCTCCACCACATCTCTGAAACTCTCCCGATCCCCGGTATAGGACACCTTCACTATGTCGGCACCCAGCTCTGCCGCAAGCCTTGCCGCATGGGCCACAAGGGCCGGGTCGTATTCGTTCTTAACCTTCTCTCCCCTTGGATACATCATGGCCAATAGGGGGATACCCCATGCCTCTGCCTCCGATGCAACCTTGCTTAGATCCCTCAGCATTCCCTTTTCGTGCTTATTGCCTATGTTTACATGAACAGAGACACAGTCAGCACCAAGCCTAACTGCCTCTTCCACAGAAGATACCAAGAACTTCTTCAAGGGTTCTGGGGAAAGGTTTGTGCTGGCGGAGAGGTGGACTATCAGCCCCAAGGAAGGATCAAAGGCAGATCCTATGGCCTTGACCATGCCCTTGTGCAGTACCACTGCATCAGCTCCTCCCATGGTGGCAGCAGCTACCGCCTCTTGAATCCTATGGATCCCTGAAATGGGACCCAGGGTCACCCCATGGTCCATTGGGACTATCACGGTCTTGCCGGTCCTTGGATTTATGATCCTTTCAAGCCTTATCTTTTTCATTGTCATAAAAACACCCTCCTTTTTTGGTTGTTTATTTAAAACAAAAAGGCCACAGGGTCTTTGCACCTGTGGCCTTGAGTAAAATCAGCTTGGACAGGCCACAGGTGGAGGCCTCTTCCAATAAAAGGACCCAAAATATATGTGAGATCTCTTGGCTTGGGGTTTCATCCTATCCTTCTCTGCCTCAAGAAATGGTCTGCAAGCACCACCAAGACCATTGCCTCCAAAACCGGCAATATCCTGGGTATTGCACACACATCAAACCTGCCTTTTAGTTTTAGTTCACAGGGCCTACCTTGCTTGTCTATGGTTTTCTGGGGTCTTCCAATGGAGGGAATGGGTTTTATTCCCACCTTTATTATGATAGGATCTCCGTTGGAGATACCCCCCAGGATCCCACCTGAATTATTGCTTCCGTAAACGGGATCCAACCCCTTGGCACCTGGCCTGTTAAGAATGGGGTCGTTGTTTTGAGAGCCCAAGAGCCTTGCTGCCTCAAAACCTGCACCGAATTCCACTGCCTTTACAGCGCCCACGGATAGGATGGCCTTTCCTAAGTCTGCTTCCAGTTTGTCAAAGACAGGTTCGCCCAGGCCTGCAGGGATATTTTCTGCTATTATCTCCACTATCCCTCCCACCGAATCCATATCTTCATAGGCCTTCTTAAGGGCTGCTTCCATCTGCACATAGGCCTCCCTATCCGGGCACCTTATGGGATTCTCATCTGCAAAAGATAAATCCTGTGCCATGGCCTTTATTGCGGCCAGCTCCACGGTATAAGCCTTCACCTTTACACCCAAGGGTTCTAAGATGCGTCTGGCCACCACGCCTGCAGCAACCCTTGCCACTGTTTCCCTGGAAGAGGCCCTACCACCTCCCCTGTGGTCGCGGATGCCGAATTTCTGAAAGTATGCAATGTCTGCATGGCCAGGCCTAAAAATGTCCCTAAGGGGTTCGTAGTGCTCTGATCTCTGGTCACGGTTTCTCACAATCAAGGCGATGGGGCATCCTGTGGTAAGACCTTCAAAAACCCCTGAGAGCAATTCCACTTTGTCTTCTTCCTGTCTGGGACTGGAAAAGAGATAATTCCCTGGTCTCCTGCGGGATAATGGTTCAAGGAAATCCTCCTCTGAAAGCGGGACACCAGGCGGACAGCCGTCCACCACTAATCCCAAGGCAGCTCCGTGGCTTTCTCCAAAGGTGGTAATCCTGAAGGCCTCGCCTAAACTGTTACCTGGCACAAGCCCCTCCTGAGATGAGGTCTTGGATCAGGAGCCTCAAAAGCTTTGATGCCTCCTTTAGGTCCAGGTCTCCTGTATCCAAGACCAGGTCAGCCGCCTTCATGTACAAGGGAATTCTCTTGGGAAGCATCAGTTTCACTTCTTTTTCAGGAACACCACAAAGAAGCGGAGGCCTGGGGTTTTGTTTGAGACGTTCTAAGATCCTGTTAATGGGAGCCTTTAGCCAGATCACATGGCCCAAGGATCTCAGTATCTCAAGGTTTTGGATGACATCCACAACACCTCCACCTGTGGCGATCACATGGCGATCTATCCCGATCAAAGACTGCAGCACCTCACATTCCAGCTTTCGAAAGGCCTGCCACCCATTTTTTTTCACATAGGATTCTATGTCCTCGCCTATTTTGTTGCCCAGCAAGGTGTCTGTGTCCAAGAACTTCATTCCCAGTTCATGGGCCAGAAGCCTTCCCAGGGTACTTTTTCCCACAGCCCTATATCCTATAAGCACAATGTTCATGAGGTCCCTCCAAAAACAAAAAGGCCATGGGCAACTGGGTGTGCCCATGGCCTGAAATTACAGGGTACTACTCAGCCCCTGGGCACACCTCCGCTGCTAAAATAATACCAAAACCTAAACTGGATTGTGCGCCCTAAGGGCCTCTTCATCTCCTCTGTACCGCTCCCTTTAGATTTTTGGCCTTTATATCCGCCTGTTTTTAGCCTGTCAAGTATTTTTGTTTTTATCCAGGCTGAGCACTTCCTAAGTGGCCAGCTACTATCCCTGAAAATAGGCCTTAAAAGCTTGCGGATGGTCTTTTGGTCTGATATCAAAGAAGAGCTTGGGAGCCAGAAAAGGCCTAATAAGATATAGGGGTGAAAAGAAAGATGCTGAAAGATATAAGTGAAAGTCCGTTGTACAAGATCGCCAACCCAAAAAGCATCGTGGTGTTTGGTGCCTCAAGTGATCCCACCAGCATGGGAACGATTCAATTGAGCGTTCTGATGGACCTTGGATTCAAGGGAAAGATATACCCGGTCCATCTTAGAGACAGGATAATAATGGGTCTTAAGGCCTATAAGGATGTGATGGAGATACCAGAGGTGCCCGATCTGGCACTCATAGTTGTGCCCACAAAGGTAGTGGCAGAGATCCTTCGCTCTTGCGGGGAAAAGGGGATAAGGTCAGCCATTGTTGTGAGCGCAGGTTTCAAGGAGATGGGCGAAGAAGGGAGATGCATGGAACAGGAGTTGGTGGATATAGCCAAAAGGTATGGGATCAGGTTCTTGGGGCCCAACTGTATTGGCGTGGCCAATCCCCACGAGAGGTTGAATACCACCTTTTTCAAGTATAGGGCAAAGCCGGGTTTTATTGGAATGGCCTCCCAAAGTGGCAGCTTTGTGACCCAGATGTTCGAGTATCTGAATTTGTTTGGGATGGGGTTTAGCACAGCCTTTAGTGTGGGAAACGAGGCAAACATTGATATAGTGGACTGCCTCGAATACCTTTCCCTATGCCCCAACACAAGGGTGATAACCCTGTACATTGAGGGTATCAAAAGGGGAAAGGAATTTGTAGAAGTGGCAAAGGAGGTCTCCCTTAAAAAGCCTGTGGTGGCCTATTATGTGGGCGGGACAAAGACAGGGAAAAAGGCAGGGATGGGCCATACAGGCGCAGTGGCAGGTCCTGATGTGCTGTATGATGGAGCCTTTAAACAGGCTGGGGTCATCAGGGCAAATTCCATCATGGAGCTCTTCCAGATAGCATGGGGTTTCGGCACCTTGCCTATTCCGCAAGGGAACAGGGTTGTGGTACAGACCCATTCAGGCGGCCCGGGTGCTGCGGCTGCGGATGCTGTGGGAAGGGTTGGCTTGGAGATGCCTGATTTGAGCCCTCATCTCGTGACAAGGCTAAAGGAGTATCTGCCCAGCACTGCCAATGTGAAAAATCCGGTGGATCTCACCTTTTCCAAGAATCTTATGGCCTATTACAATGAATTGCCAAAGCTCCTTTTGGAGGCGGAGGAAACAGACATCCTATATTTTTATGCCCTATTGCCACAGGAAAGGCTTCGAAATCTTTTAAGGAGCATGGGGGTGGAGGAGGAAGAAAGGCTCATGGAGATGGCAAGAGAGGCCATGGATGGGCAGGCCAAGTTCCTAAGGGGGTTGATGGATGGCCTTCAAAAGCCCATTGTTTGTTTCAATTACAGGGATCTTTGCGACCCCTATGTGAGTTGCCTTATAGAGAACCATGTCCCGGTTTTTATGGACCCCGTGATGGGAGCAAGGGTGATCAGGGCTATGGCAGATTATAAGGCATGGAAGGAAAACAGAATGAGAGCCTTAGAAAATCAAAAGGGAGGGGAAAAAGATGAGAAGTAAGGACATACTTTCAGGGGATCAGAGGGCACCCCATAGGTCCCTATTCAAGGCCATGGGGATTACTGATTGGGAACTAAGGCGACCCATCATAGGGATCTGCAGCACATATAGCGAGGTGATACCCGGTCATGTGCACTTGAGGCAGTTGGAGGATGCAGTGAAGGCAGGGGTTTATTCCCAAGGCGGCACGCCCTTGGTCTTCAATACCATTGGTGTGTGCGACGGCATTGCTATGAACCACCTGGGGATGAAATATTCCCTCCCCAGCAGGGAGCTGATAGCAGATTCCATTGAGATAATGGCACATGCCCATCCCTTTGACGGATTGGTGCTTTTGGGCTCTTGTGACAAGATCATTCCAGGGATGATCATTGCTGCAGTGAGGTTAAACCTGCCCTCCATCTTTGTTTCAGGTGGCCCCATGTTACCTGGAAGGGTGAAGGGCACATACGTGGGTCTGGATAAGGTGTTTGAGGCAGTGGGAGAAAAGGCAGTGGGGCAATTAGACGAAGAGGGGCTTTCTTGCATGGAGGATCAGGCCTGCCCAGGAGCAGGTTCCTGTGCCGGCTTATACACGGCCAATACCATGAGTAACCTGGCAGAGGCCCTTGGGATCGCTCTGCCGTTTAACGGATCCATCCCAGCTGTTTATTCCCACAGATTGAGGCTTGCAAAGGAGGCGGGCAGGAAAATAGTGGAACTGGTGATGAAGGATATAAGGCCAAGGGATATCATCACAAAAGGTTCTATCGAAAATGCCATTACCCTTGATATGGCCCTGGGAGGTTCCACAAACACAGCGCTGCACCTCACTGCCATTGCCTATTACGGAAGTCTTGACTTTAGGCTGAAGGATTTTGCTGCCTTTACCCAGAGGGTGCCAAGGCTTGCATCCCTTGCACCATCGGGCAAATACCATTTGGTGGATTTTTATCATGGAGGCGGTGTGCCAGCTGTCTTACAGGAACTGAGAAAGGTGGGGCTTATAAATGAAGAGGAGCTCACAGTAACAGGTAAAACCATCAAGGAGACATTGGAGGAGATAAGGGCAGGGATAAGGGAAAAGGGAGTCATAAGGACTATCGAGGATCCTTATGAGCCAACGGGAGGGCTTTCCATACTTTCTGGGAACTTGGCCCCAGATGGAGCTATTGTGAAGTCCTCTGCAGTGAGGAAGGAGATGCTCAAACACAAAGGGCCTGCAAGGGTCTTTGACTCTGAGGAAGAGGCTGTGGAGGCCATCTTAAAGAAGAGGATACAACCTGGGGATGTGGTGGTGATCCGCTATGAAGGCCCAAAAGGCGGGCCTGGTATGAGGGAGATGCTTACTCCCACCTCTGTGCTGGCCGGGATGGGGTTGGATGAAACAGTTGCCCTTGTGACAGATGGTAGGTTTTCAGGGGCCACAAGGGGTGCATCTGTTGGGCATGTGTCACCTGAGGCTGCATCAAAGGGGCCCATTGCAGCAGTGGGAGAGGGGGATTTCATAGAGATAGATATCCCAAAGGGAACAATCCAGTTGTTGGTGGATGAGGGCGAGATTCAAAAAAGATTAAGCAAACTTCCTCCCTTCGAGCCCAAGATAGCCCATGGATACCTGAAAAGATATGCTCAGATGGTTTCCAGCGCTGATATTGGAGCAGTGCTCCCAAGATAGGCTTTAAAAAGGCTGAGGTGTGAAGTTTTCTTATGTAACAATTGGGAAGTGGCTTAAATTTCTAAAGAGTGTCTCACATTGAGGGCTTGTAAATTTAGCACTCGTTGGAGTTACTTTATTTGCAGTGTGTGAGCTTTTGTATATCCATGAACAATGAGTACCACAGAAACCTTTGAACTTGCAAGCTTAATTGCTCAGTTTTGGTCCAAAGACACCTTTCAAGTGAGCTTATGTGTAATTGAACTGACTATCTCCAACTTTTACAAACCTGAAGACCAACCCAATGTTGGGATTTGACCATGAACATAAACTACCCAATTTGTTTTCTCCTAAGGCTTGGATTTACATCATAAAGAGGTCCTAAGATAGGATTTAATTTTCCAAGATATGCGAGTTTTGGGCTAATAATCCCAAGGCTTTTAAATATAGCAATCACCTGATCCCTAAGCCATGGCACGCCCACTGCTCGGCAACTTAAAGTAATATCCCAGGCACTTACGCACATGAACCTTTCAGAGTGGAAAAGTTCCAGAACCAGCTCCAGCATCCTGGCAGGAGAAAGAGGAATATCCAGCCCTTGGAACATAACCTTTAGACCCTTATCCACATCCCAGACACCTTCTTTCATGGCTTCCCTAACCACATAAAAAACAGCCTTGGGTATAGTATAAAGTGGTGCATTGATCCCACTCAAAGCCAGCTCTTCCCAGGCAGAGGTTTTGGATGGGAGAAGGGGAAGTATAAGCTTCCAATCAAAGGCCAAAAGAAGCACGTCTTTGTAATCACAACCAAAGACTGCTTTCAATGCATCCAAGGCCACAGTTTCATTTTGCAGAAACAAGACAATCCCTTGAGCCAAGGGCTCCAGAAATTGTCCTTCGTCGATAAAGCTGGACAAAGCTTGAGTTAGGTTTCTGATAAGTCTCTCTTGATCCAAATGTACCCCCTTGCCAAGACTTGCATGCAATAATATCAATAAGACAGCTTCTGGAAAAGAAGAAACCCTTTGACACTAAGGCTAATAGGGTATGTGTAGTGGCCCGCTCAACCGGACGCCCTTTAAGGGGAAATAAGTTGTAGTAATGGGCATAACGTTATCCCAAGTTCATGCATAAAGGATAATTTCCATTTGGGAAATGGAATTATCTGAGTTACATGGGTATCATAATCTTGTAATATAGCTTTCGTTTGAAAGCAGATAGAGGTTATGTTATGGAAAACGGACAGTTGACCTGGATTACAAATTTCATCTGGAGCATCGCCGATGATGTGCTCCTGGACCTTTATGTGCGAGGTAAATACCGCGATGTCATTTTACCCATGACTGTCATTAGGCGTTTGGATGCGGTGCTGGAGCCCACCAAACAGGCTGTGCTGGATATGAAGGCCAACCTTGAC